>Ga0256404_1000604_pt1 | contig 93311 bp, 76 predicted proteins | sample RumenRJG_01DNA_FD_185990 | JGI IMG/M metagenome (GOLD analysis project Ga0256404, IMG submission 185990) | Bovine rumen microbial communities from Lethbridge, Alberta, Canada - RJG_01 | ecosystem: Host-associated > Mammals > Digestive system > Stomach > Rumen | place: Canada: Alberta | collected... | reverse complement strand
CGGAAGCTCTATTTTTCTCAAAAAAAAGAAGACTGCCTGAAAAAGACAGCCTTAAGTGATTATTTTTTGAGGATTCTTATTGACAAGCTGGGGCCTTATATGTGTTATGACTAATTATTTTTCTTATACAGAATTAGATTTCATAAATACTTTTTTCTTGAAGAATATTCTGTATAGCCATTTGAGCGTATGTTTCTATTATTATACTTTTATACTTTTCCCAAGCGGCGTAAAGCCGCTTACTACCGCTTCTTCGCCCAAGCCCAAAAGTTAAATTTCATTTCATAAAGCAAGCTTGACTTGCTTTATGAAATATTCCTTTTAATAAAATCACTTCCTCATAATAACTTGAAAGTTTTATTAGTAATTTCATCGAGCTTGACTCGATGAAATTATATTCCTTAATGTTAATTAGAAAAATCCGATTTTGAAATTACATTTATTAAATCACCACGTGTTGAATTTGCAACCGAATAATTCATTAATGCCATTATTTTATCCTTCTTTTCTTTATTAATTTCCTGGAGAATTATTATTACAGAAAAATATCCATTAATTAAATTTTCAGTTTCTTTTTCTTCAGAATAATTGGCTCGATAATTTTTTTCTTCCCACATTCCATCAAATTTGTTTGCATCAAATGTGTTTGGATAATCATTGGGTTCTGAAAAGTCAGCTTTACCGAAAACTCTTCTTGTTCTTTTTTCTTCAGAAATAACATTTTTTGAATGTTCTTGGTTTGGCTGATAAATAATTGATATAGAATATTTATCTTTGAAATCCAGTTTATCAAGAACTTCTGTGATGTTCTTCTGAAGAATTATTTTTTCATTTTCTATACTTTGTTCAATTAATTCTTTATTATCTGATTTTTTACAAGATGTTAATCCAACTAAACTAAAACAAAAAATTAAAAAAACTATACTTCTTCCATTCATTTTTTTCTCCTAAATAGGGCAGACCAGTGGCCTGTCGTCATAACAATAGTTATAAGTATCCGTATAACCAATACAAATATATCAAAATATTACAATTATTTATAGAGAAACTGAGATTAATCAATACTCTCAAACTTCATCGCTTCATAGGCACAGAAGAAATCTATTCCTTTCAGAAGCATTATCACTTCATCAATCTTTATTTCTTTTGCCTCTTCTGCTGTGTCCGGCCACGGCCACTGCCCTTTTTCCAAAATCTTTTGAGCAATCCAAAATCCGTTTGTATCCCACCAGACTAATTTCAGATGTTTTCTCTGCCCATTGCAAAACATGAATACTGCTCCACTAAACGGATCCTGTTTCATAATATCACTAATCACATGAATAATACGTTCTTTACTGATTCTCATATTTGTTGTGCCTGGTCTTAGAAAAATACGAGTGTTAGTAAAATCAAACTTCATATACTTGCTGCCGTCTGGAAGATTTTGAATAGTATTGTTTCTTCTGTAGTTATAGGAATGTCAATTTCTATTCCCCCTGCCCTGACTGTGATAAGTTCTTTTCGGTCTATTCCGACAGAAATACGGTGTTTGGATGAAGCTGGAATATCAAGTTCGACAAACTCTGATGCCTGAAAAACTTCTGTATTTTCTGGAAGTCCGAGCTTAGCTCTTTCAATCTTTTCATGGATCCATGAACGCAGAGCTTCAGGCTGGATGTTGTGCATCTGGCTGAAACTATCAATATCCATATTTGAAACTGCAAACTCATTAATTAATTCTTCTTTGACTCGTTTTACTGGGAATATCATAAAAAAATCTCCTCGCTGTGAGGAGATTGTAGTTCATATTTATTTGCTTTCGTAGGGGGTGTTAATTAGACGCTTACTCAATTTTTAACCTCCTACGCGTCATTTTTCTAGGTACCCTCTTCATGAAAGGCAGAAATTGAGATGTTCCAGGGAAGTAATTTTTCATAATCTTTTTTAGTCTTAGTGTCCATGAAAATGTTTTTGATTTTTTATCGATTATAATTTCAGTATTCTTTTTAATGTAAAAACTTTTATCATCTATACTTTTCCAACAATATGCAGGAAATGTAATAGTACAATCTTCTATCGTAAATGAATAATCATAATTATTTTCTGCTGGATAATTGTTTGAATAACATAAACATAAATTGATAAGAAATGTCAAAAGAATAAAAGCAATTTTCTTTTTCATTTTTTTTTACTTTCCTTTTTAAATAACTTATTAGTAATTAATTTTAAATATATCATACATTTATTTATAATCAAGAAATTATTCATAAATTTACCACAAAATTATCAAGTTCAAAAAAAATTGTGACAAATGTCATAAAAAAATAACCAAGGTTACCTATTACGGGCAATTTCCATCCCCCTTCTAGTTTGACTTTTTATAGCCCTTAATTTAATATATAATTATATGAAAAAGTTTTTATTTTTACTCATTATTCTTTTTAATGCTAGTTATATTTTTTCACAGAACATCAAAAGCATGGAATTTCACAATCAAAACATTACTGATATTCTTCTTGTTCTTGCTGAATCGAGTGGGATTTCCATTATTTCTGATGAAACTGTTACAGGGAAAGCATCATTTTATTTTTCTGAATCCACCATTGATGAAGCATTAAATAATTTTCTTTCAACATATAAACTTTATTATGAAAGAAGAAATAATTATATTGCTGTTTCAAAAATAAAAATAGAATATGATAAAACTACAACTTTGGCTTCTATCAAAGCTGATGATGTTAGCATTGAACCAGTTTTTCGAAAACTATCTGACAAAATTGGTAAAACAATTTTATATGATACACTCCCGTCTTCTGTAATTACTCTGGATATTGATAATCTACAAATTTCAGATATATTAGAAATATGTGTAAAAAAATACCCTGACTATTCAGTTGAAACTGCAGAAACTTATTATTATATCAAACGTAATTCTGAAAAACAGAGCTCTTCAAAATCATCAGGAACAAATGCTCTTAAGAAAAATGGAAATCTTTATTCAATAAATCTTGAAAAAGGTCGTTTTCTTGACGTTCTTACAAAACTCTTTAATCTTGAACAAGTTGAATATTCTTTATTTGTTCAGTCAGATACACAACTTGAAAACCTGTATTTCTTAGATAAAGATTTCAAAACAATGCTGCAGTTACTTCTCGAACACGGGAATGCTGACTATATAGAAAAAAATGGAATTTATTATATTCTTGATCTTCAAAAAAAAGGAATTGCAAGTAAATTAAAAGACACAGAAATAATAACATTAAAATGGATAGCTGCACAGGATATAACAGTTTTAATTCCTTCGGAATTATCAGCATCTTCAACAATGAAGATTGATAAAAATACAAATTCTATTCTTTTAACAGGAACTAAAGAAGAAATTATCCCTCTAAAAAAATTCATTGAAAAAGTTGATACTCCAATGGGTGGAATGAAATATAAAAAGATTGATTTAAAATATATCAATGCAAAAGAAATAGTTTCTCTCATTCCTGCAAAAATGATTCAGCAGCCTCCTGTTTTAATTCCTGGTACTAATTCTATTCTTGCTTCAGGTACAGATGAAACCTTAAATATTCTTACAGATTTTATTAACAGTATCGATAAGAAAAAAACAGGAACACCAATTAAATTAAAGTATATTCAGGCAGAAACTCTTCTTAAGAATATTCCGCCTTCAATTAATAAAGAAGATATTATTGATTCTGGTTTTCCAAATCTTTTGTTCTATACAGGTTCAGAAGAAAACAAAGAATTATTGCAGCATGAATTAAGTTTAATAGATAAACCTCATCCACAAATTAAGTATCAGCTTCTGGTTATTCAATATACTGACGGAACATCATCTGCAATTAAACCAACTTTTATGTTTAATCCAGATAATGAAAACAGAAATGAAAGTTTTATTTTTAATGGAGAACTATCGAATATAATGAATCTTAGTTTTGATATTATTTCAAAATTTGGATATCAGTTTGCAGCAAATCTTAATGCTCGAATTACTGAAAATACTGCAAATGTATTCACCGACACTACACTTACTGCCCTTTCGGGACAGGAAGTAAAATTTCAAAACACAGATACATACCGGTATATCGAATATAACTATGACAACACATCCACAACTCGTTCAAGCACTACACAACAAATCACTTCAGGTCTTATTGTTGGTCTTAATGGATGGGTTTCTGGAGATAACATGATTACAATGGCCGTTAATGCTACTGTTTCAAAACAAAACAGTGACAGTGGCTCTTCAACCTCAACTACACTTCCTTCAACATCAGAAAGAGTTGTAACAACTCAAGTAAGAACAATGTCTGGCGAACCTGTAGTTATAAGCGGGCTAATAAAAGAAGATATTTATGAAACAGAAAGTCGTGTTCCACTTCTTGGAAAAATTCCTTTTTTAGGAAAACTTTTTAAACATACTTCTAAATCAAAAGAAAAAACAGAAATTGTTATTTATATCGTTCCGCACTTAATACAAGATACAGGAAACTCCGATAGCGATTCACTTAATATCGAACGATACTATCAGAAATTCATAGGACAGCAATATGCACGCCAATGATATAATCAGCATTAATTCATTCTCAAATATCCCTTTTGATAATGAACAATACTCAATGGAATTTATTGAAAGGAACCATGCTATTGTTCTTGCTGTTACAGAAGACACTGTAACTGTGGGAATTACTGACAAAACTAGTGAAAATACTATTTCTACAATTAGAGGATATCACTCAGGAACTATTAATTTTGTTTATATTGATTCAGTCGAGCTTTCTTCCTGGCTGGGAAATAAAATGGGAGAAACAAATAATCTCCCGGAATCAAAAAACAATACTCAAACTGATGATACAACTTTGCTGGACAAGATGGCCAATGATGCACCGACCGTAAATTTTGTAAACAGTATCTGTATTGATGCCATCAGAATGAAGGCTTCTGATATTCATATTGAAGCCGGACTAAAAGCTGCAAAGGTACGATACAGGATTGATGGTGTACTTCAGACTGTAAAAATAATTGAAAACGAAAGATTTGCCGCAGTTTCTTCCCGTATTAAGATTATGGCGAATCTTAATATTCTTGAAAAGCGACAGCCCCAGGACGGACGTATTACTGTTTCAATAAATGGCGAAAATATAGATTTCCGTGTTTCAATAATTCCAGTTACCGGTGGGGAATCTATTGTAATGCGAATTCTTGGAAAAAATACTGCTCCAGATAATCTTGACTTATTAGGTTTTAATCAAAAACAGCTTGCTACAATTCGCGAAATGATGAAGATTCCACACGGACTTATTCTTGTAACAGGACCAACAGGAAGTGGAAAAACAACAACATTAAATGCAATGATGAAAGAACTGGTTTCTGATGAAATAAAAATCGTTTCCATTGAAGATCCTGTTGAATTTATTGTAGATGGCGTAAATCAGATTCAGATAAATGAGCAGATAAATCTTGGTTTTGATTCAATTTTAAGAAGAGTTTTACGGCAAGACCCTAACATCATTATGGTAGGCGAAATCCGTGACAAGGCAACAGCAGAATTATCTGTAAGAGCCTCATTAACTGGACACCTTGTGCTTTCTACCTTACATACAAATGATGCTGCTTCTGTAATTCCGCGTCTCATTAATATGGGAATTGAACCATATCTGATTGCAGCAGTTTTAAAAGGTGCAATTGCACAACGACTTGTTCGAAAACTAGCTCCAAATGGAAAATCATTTTCTGGTAGAACAGTTATTTCAGAAACCTTAAAAATGGATTCAAGCCTTGAAGAAATTATTGAACATGGTGCCAATCAAAATGAAATATTAAAATATCTCAATAAAAATAAAATGCAGTTCTTAAAAGATGATGCAGAAGAAAAAATCGCAATGGGATTAACAACCCGCCAGGAAGCAGAACGAGAAGTTATGCTTTAGGAGGCACTAAATTAACAGCTATAAATGTATTGTTTCAGATAAATCAGGAAAGATCTCTAAAATTATTAAAGAAGGCGTTTCTATAGAAGATGTCTCAAATTCTTTTTTAAATTCTACTTTTATTCCACTCGAAATTATTCCAGTAAATAAAAAGAAAACAAAATCTAAAATAAAGAAAAACGAAAAAAAGGTCTTAGAGTTTACTCAGATAATGGAACAACTGATTAATTCTGGTCTTTCCATAAAGGATGCTCTTGAAATCAACTCTTTGATAAACAAAAAGAATGATAATATATCAAACATATTATATCAGCAGATTCAAAAAGGAACATCCTTTGCAAATGCTGTAAATCAAATGGATAATATTTTTCCGTCTGTATACCGCGGTATTATTTCTGTTGGAGATAAGGTTGGTTCTGTTGAAAAGATTTTTTCCCGTCTCCGTTTATACCTTGAAACTCAGAAGAAATTGAAAGACAAATTGACGGGGGCTATGCTTTACCCTTTAATAGTTCTTATTACAGCATTTTTAGTTTTCGTTGCAATGATCTTTTTTGTTTTCCCAAAATTAAAAATGATGTTTCTTGAATTTGGCGGAGAAGCAGCAACCCTTCTTGAAAAAAATATTTCCAGAATGGAAACCGGCCTTATTGTATTTTGCATAATTATTCTGCTTATAGTTATAACAATTATTGCATTAAAAGTTGCTGCAAAGCACAGCAATTCTCTTAATATATTTTTAGATTCCTTTATTTTGCACATTCCTCTTATGGGAAACTTTCTGACATACTTGGAAACCTTGCACTTCTCTTTTGCAATGGAAACTTTGATTTCTGGAGGAATCACAATTGAAGATTCCATTCAGGAATCAGAATTTGTTTTAACAAACAGTGCTTATAAAAATGCACTGGAAGATGTTAAAAACAGAATAACAAGAGGAGAATCTTTATCAGACGCTTTTTCCATCCACGAAAAAATCTTTCCAGATTATATGATTAAATGGATGATGGTCGGAGAAAAATCTGGAAAACCAGAACATGTATTCTTACAGCTGCGCAACTATTTCCAAAACGAAATAGACTTATACACAACAAAATTTATGGCCCTGATTGAACCGACCCTTATCATCTTAATTGGGATTTTCCTGATTGTTCTTATTATCAATGTAATTGTGCCAGTGTTCTCTTTGTATGGTTCGATATTATAAATTACCATATACCTTCGAATAATTTATTAACGACTAGCCCCAAACAAGTTCCCGCAAACATCATAGGTACAAAAGGAACTCTGACATACTTTATACTTTTTGAACCAGCCCGTATTTTTATAATCAAGAAAATCAACAAACCTATAAAAGAAGCCATCAGGGCAGAAAAAATAAAGCCAGGTAGACCAGAAACTAATCCGCAGAAAAGGCTGTAATGAATGTCCCCCCAGCCAAGCCCTTTATGGGCAATTAATCTTACAAAAATGAATATGAAAAATAATATAAAACTTCCAAGCAGATTATTGATAAATAGTTTTGGAGAATTCAGGAGATATAAAACCACACAGGCAACTATTCCAATATAGTTTAGAATAATTGAAATATGCATAGTTCTTAAATCCAGATAAGAATTAATAAGTGAAACAAAAATAAAAATACAAAGAATTAATTTAATGAACATTATTGTTTAATGATTCGTTTCTGGATTGCAGGATCATATGTTAATTTACAATAAATCATCCCAAAAATTTGCAATTAAAATTCCAAGTTTTAAGCACACGAATTCCTTGGAATTTGCAAATGAATAAAATGGGGACATGAAAGCATCCCCGTTTTATGACAAACTCTTGGTAACGCAATAAAACACCAGGAGGAAGTCAAGGAGATGATTTCAATGTCCACCGTAGAAAGTATACGACAAAAATACAGAAATGGCATGTCCATTACGCAAATTTGTCGTGAAGAAAAAGTCGATTACAAGACTGTAGTGAAATACATTCAGCAGGATGATTTCAGTGAACAGCTGCCGGTCAAAACAGAAAAGCCTAAAGTAACAGATGCTTACAAAGACTGGCTTACAGAGCTGCTTGAAGAAAACAAGAACAACTGGTACAAGCAGAAACTTACAGCTAAACGGGTTTACAAACTGCTCAAAGCAGCATTTCCCGAAGCAACACTTTCATATGCCTCTGTAAACAGATTTGTGACAAAGTGGCGTAAGGCTCAGAAAAAAGATCCAGGCTTTAGTCATCTTGTATGGGCACCAGGAATTGCACAGGCAGATTTCGGAGAAGCTGATTTCGATACACCGCTCGGCCGACTTAGACTCAAGTATTTCGTACTCTCGTTTCCACAGTCAAACAAAGCCTACGTTCAGCTCTTCCGTGGAGAAAACTGCGAATGTGTACTTCAGGGGCTTCTTACAATTTTTGAATATATAGGAGGAGTCCCTGTAAGAATTATATTCGACAACGCTACAGGAATCGGAAGAGTTGTCTGTAAAGTTCTCGAAGAGAATCCTGTATTCACAAGATTCAGAATTCATTATGGCTTTGAAAGCCGTTTCTGTAATCCTTATGCAGGGCATGAAAAAGGTAATGTCGAAACAAATGTCGGATATATCAGGAGAAATCTTTTCACACCTGTCATTACGATTCCAATCTCTGATTTCCAGGAATATAACGAAACTGAGTTATTTACAATGTGTGAAAAACTGATGGCAGAACGGACACATTACGTTCATAACGTACCCGTAAATCAGCTTTTTGAAAAAGACATGGAAGAACTGCTGCCTCTTCCTGCAAAGCGTTTCGAAGCAAAACGAATTCTGAACAAGAAAACTGACAATTATTCAAATGTCACTCTTGAAAACATTCACAAGTATACATTACCGCCTGAATACAGAAACTCAGAGGTAATTGTTGAGACCTGGGCATGGAAAGTTGCAATTTATGACCTTTCAGGCAAACTGATTGAAGAATATGACCGCGAATATGGGGAAACAAGAACAGAATCAATAAGTGCCGTAACAAGCATTAATGCGCTTGTAAGAAAACCAGGTTCCTGGAACAACAGCATTTTCCGTTCAAATCTTGCAGACGGTAATCCGTTCAAGGATTATATAGACGGTCTCCACGATGAAGAACTCAAACACAGAATTTTCTACGAATTCCGAAAAGCTATGAATACTTTTGAATATCATGTCGTAATGCAGTCATTTACAGAAATGGCTTCCCGCGACATCGATATGACAAAAGAATGTAATGTTGCAGCCTGCTGCTCAAGGATTGAAAGCTGTCCTCTTGATTTCAGTTATAACCCGACTGGGGTAAGCCTTGATAAATACGGATGCTTTATGAAATTCACGGAGGAAGATTATGCAGAAGTTTGATAAACTTGAATTAAGAAATATCGTTGAGGAGAAAATGAGAAAGATGTTCTTCTCCCAGCCGGTCATAAACAGATTCTTTGAAACTGCAACACCAAGAGACATAGAAGCGATGGAAAAGATTCTTGATGACGAACAGGAAGTCCGCCGCATAGCACGCCGGGCAAGGTACATAAAGACTGCAAACTTTCCGACAATGAAATCTTTTGATGATTATGATTTTTCAGGAATAAAGTTTCCAAATAATTTTTCAAGGGATGAAATGCTTTCTCTGGATTTCATTAAGAAAAAACACACAATTGTATTTTATGGCGGTTGTGGCTCAGGTAAAACTCATGCAACGACCGCTCTTGGAATAAATGCATGCAACATGGATTACAAGGTAAAGTTCTTCACACTGACTTCTCTTGTTATGCATCTTAAGAATGCAAAGAACAATGGTACTCTCGAACGTGCATATAAAACGCTGATGAACTGTGATTTGATCTGCATTGATGAATGGGGCTACCTACCTCTGGATCTGGAAAGCGGACAACTTTTATTTTCTGTGATTTCAAATGCTTATGAAAGATTGTCACTGATTATTACAACGAATCTGCCATTTAATGAATGGGGGCCGTTATTCGCAGATGAACAGCTTGCCGCTGCAATAATTGATCGCATTGTCCACTACGGACATCTTGTAAATACAGGAGTAAAAGACTGGAGGCTCACGCATGCATTGATGAACGACCGATAAAATTGTAAATTTGCAGATGCAAATTCCAAGGAATTCCATCTGCAAATTTATTGGAATTTTGTTGCAAATTTTCTGGAAAAACTATTGCAAAAAAACACAGACACTTCAAATGTTTGGCGTTCCTTGCAAAGTTATTGATCCAAAATCAGGAAAAGAAGTAGACGGCTACAGACCTTTCCATGTTTATTCAATGCAGCAGGCAATCGAAGAAAAATACATTCTGGATGTACTTGTAAATTATTCTACATACAAACAATATTACAATCTTCGAATTAAAAATGAAGATGATGATAATCAGTATGATTCTAAAGCAATTTATGGCATGGCGGCAAAATATGTTGCAGAACATGAACATAGAATTTCAAAAATCACAGATATCATAATAGAACACTTTGAACAGACTGGCTGTAAGACTATAGACGGCAAAGGTAAAGCCATGGTTGTTACCTCTTCCAGAAAAGAAGCTGTTTTGTATGCCCGCACTTTGCGCGATAAGCTTTCTCAGAAAGGCCATTCAAACTGGGGTGTGTTAGTTGCATTTTCTGGTGACATTGACGGTAAAACAGAAAGTCAGATGAATTCCTTCCCAGTAAATCCTCTGGCAGAAGAAGGCACCGAAATTACAGAAACTCAGACGCCAGAAGCCTTTAAACAAGATAAATACCGCTTTATTGTTGTAGCAGATAAATATCAGACAGGATTCAGCGAAAAGCTTTTGAGTGTAATGTATATCGATAAGCCTTTGCATAACATAAAAGCAGTTCAGACTTTAAGCCGCCTGAACAGAACCATGGCAAACGAAGCAAAGCTTGCAGAACGAGACTGTTTTATTCTTGATTTTGTAAACGACAGAGAAGAAATAAAAGAAGCCTTCCAGACATATTACGGAAAGATTGAACTTGAAGGTGAATATACAATAGAAGAATTAAAAGCGCTTAAAGTCAAAATTGACAAATATGCAATCATCGAAGAAGCAGAAATTGAGCAATACATTCAGATTCTAAATGAATTAGTTGCAAAAAATGCAGACCTTACAAAAGACAATATTGCTCAAAAAACAATGAATCTTGTTTCAGACTTTGTTGCCAGATTCAAAAAGCTAAAAGATGAAGATAAAAAAGAGTTTAAGCACAAGTGCATCCGCTATGTAAAAATCTTTATGTTCCTGCAGAATATTCAGAACATAAAAGATGCACCGCTGGTAAAGCTTGGTCTTTATTTACGACTCATAAATCCGCTTTTGCGCATTAAATACATCAATCCTCCGGAAGTGATTAAACCTTCAGATATCAAAAGGCTCATTGAACTTTCGGATTATAAGATTGATTTTGAAATGACAGAAGCAATCCGCCTTGTAGCAGATGACGGCTCAATTGTTCAGCCAAGCCCAGATGGTGGTGCAAAAGATCCTCCTAAACCGGCTCCTACTACTGTTCAGGAAATGGTAAGCAGAATTAATACCCGTTTTGGAACAGATTTTACAGATGAAGATATTGTACCTGCCCTAAGTGCCTTTAAGAAAAGTTTTGCAGCAGATAAGGAATTCTGCAATACAGGGCTTTTAAAACAATATCCAAAATATGAACTCAAGTATAATGGTAATGATGGACTGACTGTATTTGTAAACACAGCCTTGTCATCACCAGAAATTACTGATAAAGTTCGCGATGTTCTTACATCAAATGAAGAGTTTTTGTACTCATTCAAAGATGAAATCAGAATGCCAATTTACGAGCATCTTACACATAAATTACACATAGCATAAAAAGGAAATAAAAATGTCACTTACATCGAATGTTACTGAAAAAGCAAACCTTCTTTGGAACATTGCAGAAAAGCTAACAGGCTCATATAAACCTCACGAATACGGTCTTGTAATTTTACCGCTCACCGTTATCCGCCGCTTTGACTGCATTCTTGAACCGACACACGTTAAAGTTATTGCAAAAGCCAAAGAAATAGAAAAGATGCCGGAAGCAATCAAGAGCGTTCAGTTTCAGCAGATTACAGGACATCCTTTTTATAACACATCAAACTTTACTCTTAAAACTCTTGTAGAAAATCCAAATCAGATAAACAAAAATTTTGAAAACTATCTTGATGGATTTTCTGCAAATATCCGCGAAGAAATAATCGCTAAGTTCAATTTTGCAGAACAGCTCAAACGTCTTAAGCAAAAAGATCTGCTTCTTATAGTGCTTCAGGAATTTGTAAGCGATAAAGCAGACTTCAGCCCTAAAAAAATCAGCAATATCGAAATGGGTTATATTTTTGAAGAATTGATTAGAAGATTCTCCGAAGCTCACAACGAAGATGCCGGACAGCACTACACCCCGCGCGAAGTAATTGAACTTATGACAGAGCTTTTGTTTATTGATGATGAAGATATCCAGAAGAAAAAAGAATGTTCTAAATCAATTTACGACCCGGCCTGCGGAACCGGCGGAATGCTAAGCGTTGCAAGTGAATATATAGAAAGCCGAAATCTTCCTGTAACACTGGAAAGTTATGGTCAAGAAATTAATGATGAAACTTACGCAATCTGCAAGGCAGATATTCTTATAAAAAGCAAGGACGGCAAGCAGGCAGAAAATATCCGTAACGGAAATACCCTTAGTGATGATAAATTTCCAAAGCTTACTTTTGACTATATTTTGAGTAATCCGCCTTTTGGTCGTGAATGGAAAAATGAAAAAGCCGCAGTAGAAAAAGAAGCCGACTTAGGAGAAAACGGACGCTTTGGTCCAGGACTTCCAAAAATCAGCGACAGCCAGATGCTTTTTATGATGAACATCATTGCAAAGATGGATAAAGAAAACGGCAAGGCTGCAGTAATTCACAACGGTTCACCACTTTTTACCGGAGATGCCGGAAGCGGAACAAGCAATATCCGTAAGTATATTCTGGAACACGATTTACTTGATGCAATCATAGCACTGCCAAATGATATTTTTTACAACACAGGAATTGCTACCTATATCTGGATTTTCAATAACAGAAAATCAGCAGAACGAAAAAATAAAGTTCAGCTCATAAATGCAAACTCCCTTTTTGAAAAACGCCGCAAAGCTCTTGGCAACAAGCGTAACGATATTTCAGAGGCAAACATCAAACAGATTGTAGAGCTTTATAACAAGTTTGAAGAAAACGAACTGAGCAAAATTTTTGATACAAAAGATTTTGGCTACACAACAATTACAGTAGAACGTCCTCTTAAAGATGAAAAAGGCGAGCTTGTTCTAAAGAACGGAAAAAAGCAGCCAGATTCAAGTCTTCGCGATACAGAAAATGTTCCTCTCAAAGAAGATATAACAGAATACTTCAAACGCGAAGTTCTTCCTTTTGCCCCAGATGCCTGGATAGACGAAAAAAAGAATGTAGTGGGCTATGAAATTCCATTTACAAGATACTTCTACAAATACGAAGCCCCAAAACCAAGTGCTCAGATTATGGATGAAATAAAGGAACTAGAAATGGATTTGGCTGGAAGTTTGAGCGAGATTTTTGGGGAGTAACAATTGAAAAGTGGTCAAATTTGACCACTTTATAAAATGTTTAATATGGCGAATTCGCCATAATTAAGATAAAACGTATCGAATTCGAAACGTTTAGAAATGAAAAGAGAATAATAGAATGAAAAACAGTGGCGTAGAATGGATAGGCGAGATTCCTGAGGATTGGGAAGTTTACAGAAATAAAAATGCATTTATTTGTAATAAAGAAATTGTTGGCAAAAATTCGAATAGTACACAACTTTTATCATTAACAACAGGTGGTATTAAATGCAAAGATATAAATAATGCAGAAGGAAAACTCCCTGAAAGTTTTGATACATATCAATATGTTAAAAAGAATGACGTTGTAATGTGTTTGTTTGATCTTGATATGTCAGCTGTTTTCTCAGGCATTAGCCAATATGATGGAATGATATCCCCTGCATATAAAGTGTTATCTTGCCAAGATAGAGCAAATCCTCTTTTTGTTCATTACTGGTTTTCATATATTTTTGATGGACGAAAATTCAATCACTATGCAAAAAATATTCGATACACTTTAAATTATGATGAATTTGCCACTCTACCAATCCTACTTCCTCCCAAATTCACACAGCAACGCATCGCCTCATATCTGGATAAAAAATGCAGCAAAATAGAAGAAACAATCCAGAACCAGCAGCAGGTAATAGAAAAACTAAAAGCCTACAAACAATCCCTAATCACCGAAGCCGTCACCGGCAAAATCAAAATCAAAAACGGAAAAGTCTGCGGTAAATATGAAAGCTATAAAGCTTCAAAACTAAAATGGTTAGGAGATTTTAAAATCCCCGAAGTATGGAATACTATTCAAGTAAAATCATTTGTTTCTATTCCTGTTGTTGATGGCCCCCACGAAAGCCCAGAATTATTTGATAATGGAATTCCTTATATTTCTGCAACTGCAATTGAAAATAGTAAAATCGATTTTTCATTAAAACGAGGTTTTATATCAGAAAAATATTGTGATGAATGTGATAAACGATATAAACCTATGAGAGATGATATATTAATGATAAAGTTGGGTGCAACGACAGGACAAGTTGCAATTATCGATACTGACGAAAGATTTAATATATGGGTTCCTCTTGCAGCCATTCGATGTAATAAAACTATTGCACTTCCAAAATTTGTCTTTTATTCATTCCAATCTGATTACTGTTTAAAACAAATGGAAATGTCTTGGACTTTCGGAACACAACAAACACTTGGAGTTTCATCGATTGAAAGACTTAAGATATTTTTGCCGAATGTAGAAACTCAAAAAACTATTGCTGACTACCTCGACAAAAAATGCACAGCCATCGACACCGCCATAGAACAAAAACAAAAACTAATAGAAAAACTAACAGAATATAAAAAGTCCCTGATTTACGAATGCGTAACCGGGAAGAAGGAGATATAAAAAATGAAGAATGAAAAAGCAGACCAGAACAATCTAGAAGAATTAGTCAGCAAATACGGATTAACATACGATCAGTTATTACAATTTGTTGTAAAAAATAATTTCAATTTAGATTCAAAATCCGATTATGCTCGGATTATTAAAATATTAAATACAGTATTTAAAGACGACATTACAAAACGTGAACATATAAATAAAACAAACTTAAAATCAATAAAAATATATGATTTTTTCTTCGAAAATAATAATTATTATTTCAATTTTGAAGACGATATTAATATTTATTTATCTGAAAATGGTGTCGGAAAAACAACTATGTTAAATCTAATTATAGCAATATTTGAAAATGATTATGATACCATTAATGAAATTAATTTTTCAAAAGTTGAAATTCAGACACAATCGAAAACATTCACATTAAATAAAAAGGAAATAAATACTAAATTAAGAGAATTGTATATTTCTGTTTTAGATGAATTAAAAGATATTCTTTATTTACCTACATATATGCAGCTTGTTAGTGAACTAAATTCTACAGGTAAAATCAACACAAAATCATTTGAAAGTGAAATTCGTCGGATAATACGAAGAAGAAGCGATAGTACATTTGCTTATAGAAAAAGTTTAAGAATTATACAAGAGCTTTCTCAACAACAAAACTTATTATATTCTGAACAAATAACTGATATTAAAAAAGTTTTAGATTTGGATATCCTTTTTTATCCAACTTATAGAAAAATAGAAGCTCCACAGAATAAGGTTTTCTATAATCAAGAGGATGATGAAATTGAAATTACCAATAAATATATTTCATTTGGAATGCGTGATGTGGAAAACAGAATAAATGGTTTGTTAGATCAACTTAGAGATACAACAAACCGATCTTATTTAGCAATTAATAGTCAAATAATAAATGATTTATCAACTACAGAATTGTCTAAACTCGGAGAGGATAAAGATGGCATTGATTTCCATAAATTTGAAATAGTTATTAATCGAATTGGCAAAGAAAAAATAACAAAATATGATCAACTTGTTAGTTTTATAAAAGGAGAAGATTTTTCTTTACCAAACAGTGATTTTTTAAGATTTTATATCAAAAAATTAATTTCAATTTATGATAATCAAAAAGCTTTAAACGATCGTATAAAAAATTTTGTTAACGTATGTAATAAGTATTTAGTGAATAAGAAAATAAAATATGATGAATCTACACTAAAAATTCATATTGTTTCTGATGATGATAAAATACTTCCGATTTCTTTTGATGAATTGTCATCTGGTGAAAAACAAATAGTTTCTATCTTTTCAAAAGTTTATCTTGATGTTACAAGTTCTTCATTATTTATCATTGATGAACCTGAATTATCTTTATCTATTGAGTGGCAAAAAACTTTTTTAATAGATATTTATAATTCAAATAAAGTTGGCTTACTAATTGCAACAACACATTCACCTTTTATCTTTAAAAATAATTTCAATAAATATGTAAAAGATATTGATGTATGTAAGGACTAAAAAATGAGCAGAAAAGAAATAATGGAAGCAGAAATTGATTGTGCCGAAACTGCCTTTGAGGAATTAATCCAGAATAAAACTTCATATGACGTTTTTTTATTTTCCGAAGGGATTGATGATATAAATTATTATACATCAAAAGTTTCTGTTTTTTTAAGAGGAAGGAATCAAGTTTATATTTCTTGTGGGAGTAAAAATGAAGTTATAAAATTGTTTGAAATGATAAAGCCTGAACGAATTAACACAAATGGAAAAAAACTTCTATACTTTATAGATAAAGATTATGAAAAGAATCCTTCTTATAATCCGAATATTTATGTTACTTCAAAATATGCAATTGAAAATTATTATGTTTCAGATAATGTAATAAGACAAATATTAAGAGGATTCTATAAAATCAAAGAAAATGAAGAATTTGAAAGAGCTTTTAATTACCTAAGACAAAAAAGAGATGATTATGTTCAACATATGATTTTCCCAAGTGCTTATTATTCACTGCAAATAAACAAACGTACATTTGAGCATATGCCAGATTTAACAAAGTTAAAAGACTATAAAAATATTAAAGATTTACAAACAAAAGAAGAATTAATTGCCTTAGTTGAAAATGCATTTGATGTTACAGATAGTGAATTAGCAAATGAAAAAAAATATTTGGAAACAGATCCTTTAAGTTTGTTAAGAGGTAAATATTTTGAACAAACTTTGTCAAAAGACTTTAATGACTTAATTACTTGGTGTAATGAGCCTAAGAAATCAAATGGAATTATTTCTAAAAAACATAAGATAAGTGCTACTATAGGAAAAGACTCTTTTATAGTTATTTTTGCAAATTATAGCGAAACACCTTCTTGTTTATATAATTATTTAAAAAGTAAATTAGGAGATTAATAGTTTTATGCACGAGAAGCAAAACTTTTATTAAAATTCCTCGATGGTTCTGATAACAGCTATATTATTCCGGTTTATCAGCAAAATTATGATTGACAGCCAAAACAGTGTGAAAAGGAGTAGTAGAATGATTAATAGTCATGACAAGCAGGTAGATATTATTCGTAATGATCCTGGTGTTATTCTTTCTGTAACAAAAAAATACGACGGAAAGGCTTTTCCTTTTTCTGTTACTTGTTCTCTTCCGATTACATTTGATTATCATACAGATTCGTATATTCATTTATCTTTTTTAATAAATACACCTGCAAAATCATATAATTTTCCTAAAGGTGAAATGGATAAAAGTAATCCTTTTGTCTCATATACTGTAATTATTGAATCTTTTCGTGCAAAACTTATAAATCTTGTAACTCCTAAATATTTAAGAAATCAAGGATTTGCATCTGCAATTCTGGATATAGTTTCTGAAGTGATTAAAGAATATAATAAGTTGATAAAAAGCAAAAATATTCATGATCTTAAAGATTATTCGACAATAGATTCTATAACAGGATATGCAAGCTCTTGTGATGAAGACCCTAAACTTAATAATGAACAACTTAAAATGTTTTACAAAAAGCATGGTTTTGAAATTAATGAGAAAGGTTATATAAAGAAATCATTTACTGAATAAAATCATCGGGGCCGTTGCGGAGGGATTCCCCGCTAGAAGGGGTAGTGGAAAACGCTGAAGGCGATTGGAGCGAGGGGAACACTTTCCTCTATTTTATGGAGGTGTAAACATGCAAATCAAGAAATCAGAAAGCCAAGATATTGAATTTAAAGAATCCTGGGATGATAAATATCTGCATTGGGTTTGTGCCTTTGCTAATACTCAGTTCTGACTGGTGGTCTTTCTGTCGTTTGTAAAGCTTCTGAAACTTATCGAAAGCTTGCTGCTGAATATAAGGTTGATGGCTTTGTTGAAAATGTTGCTGGTACCGAACAAGTAACCGATCAAGTAAGCGTACAAGTAACCGATCAAGTAAAAAAGTTGATTACCTGTTTAAAAGGAAAAACATTGTCGAAGAAAGAAATCCTTGTTGCATTAGACATGAGGCATCGACCTACATTGGAACAGGATTATATAAAACCAGCTCTTGAATTGGGATAAATTGAAATGACTCAGCCAGATTCTCCAAGAAGCCCTACACAGAAATATCGGCTAACTAAGAAAGGTAAAAGTTTATAATGGAGTTAATTTAATAAGTGAAAACTCTAAAAATTTGCCGAATTCCTATAAAATTCACTATATTTAAATTATAGTAAAATCTTATAGGAGAGACTATTGCCCAAGTTTTTGTTTTCTAAGGTTGTTGGACAGATAAAAAGATGTTTTCATAAATCTTCTGTAAATAAAAAACTTCATTCTCTTGCTCCAACCGATGATGCAGAAAAGGTTGAGTCATATTTAAAAACCTTAAGCTGGGCATTGCTTAATAGTAAGTCGATTAAAAATATTGCAATTGCTGGTCCTTATGGAGCTGGAAAAAGCAGTATTATAGATACATACATAAAGAAAAATAAGTTCACGCATAAATATCTCAAAATTTCGCTTGCGACCTTTCAAGATTTGAAAGAAGATAAGGATACCTCAAAAACAAAAGATGAATTAGAACGGCTTATAGAATTGAGCCTTTTACAGCAGTTTTTTTATCATGAAAAAGATTCAGAAATTCCAGATTCAAAATTTCAAAAGACAAAAAAGAAAAATAAACTGACGCTTTTCATTTATGTGCTTTTAATAATTCTTTTTTGTATTTCTTTTGCTTTTGTATTTCAAAATAATACTGTTTCTGATTTTATCTCTAAATACATGCCTTTTTTTGATAAAATTTCAAATCTATTAGAGAGAAATAAAATCTTTATGACAATAGCATCGATTTATATTTTACTGTTTGTTTCTGCCTGTATTTATCGCCTCGTAAAATTGGCAGTTAGTATTTCCGCATTAAAATTCTCTGTTCCTCACGCAGAAATCGAAATAGGCAAAGAAATCAGCAAGTCAGCATTAAACACATATCTTGATGAAATTTTATATTTCTTTTCTGTCAGCAAATATGAAGTTGTATTTATAGAAGATTTAGACAGATTTGACCAATCAGATATTTTTGTAAAACTTCGGGAGCTTAATCAGCTGATTAATAATTCTAAGAAAGTAAAACAGAATGTCGTATTTGTCTATGCAATCAAAGATGATATGTTTATGAATAAGGAAAGAACTAAATTCTTTGATTTCATTATTCCCGTAATTCCTGTCATCAATAATTCAAATTCTAAAGACAAATTGCAGACAGTCTTAAAATCTTCATCATATACAATTTCCGAAGACTTGATTAGTGATATTTCAATTTTTATAGATGACATGCGTCTGCTCTATAACATTGTCAATGAGTTTTATCTATATGAAGAGATTTTGGGAAAATCCGAATTGTCAAAAGACAATCTGCTTGCAATTATCACCTATAAGAATTTATTCCCTAAAGATTTTGTTGACTTAATGAAAAACGAGGGGGTTCTGTATAAGGCAATTAATAAAAAAAGTGACTATATAAATAAAAGAAGAGCCGAAATCGACGAGCAAATAAAGAATGTTCAAAATCAGATAACAAATTCAAAGAACCAAATGCAGAAAAATATAAAAGAATTGCGTTTGATGTATATTAGTATTGCTGTTGAGCAATTAATAAATAGCAATGGAAAATATTTTACTACTTCTTCTGGAACCCGACTTTCTTTTTCACAATTAGCTGAAGATGAAAATTTTGAACTCCTACAAACTAAGAAACTGTATTATTGGTCAAATTATGGTAATAATTTGTTTTCTGTAGATTTTTCTGCAATAGAGAACATAATTGATTCACAAGAAACTTATGCTCAAAAAGAACAAAATATTTTAGATAAACAGAATCCTTCTCGCCTCTACAAAAAACTTGAAGACTTGAAGAATCAAAAAGAACAAGTTCAGAAAAAGACAATTAAGGAATTAATTGTATCTGAAGATATAGAACTTGCTGATATTACAGAAAACAAACTGCATGAAGATCTGATTTACAGACTTTTACACAATGGTTATATCAATGAAAACTATTTGGATTATATTTCTATTTTCCATGAAGGAACTTTGCAAAAATCAGATTATGATTTCTTATTAAAGGTAAAAAGAGCAATTCCAACAAATCCTGCAGAAAAGCTTTTTGCAAAAGGTGAATTAATAGGACAGATAAATAAATTTGATTTTGAAAAAGAATCTGTTCTTAATTATGATTTATTAGATGCTTTACTTGAAAATGATAAGGAGCGAGAAAAAAGACAATTCTTCTTTAGACAGTTTGAAAGACTCACTGACAAATCTGTGGATTTTATAGATTCATTTCTTAGTGTAACGAAATTTCTTGAACAATTTATAAAAGAATTATGCTCATCTTGCAATGATATTTGGCTTTCTATTTCAGGTAATCCAAAGTTTTCAAAAGAAAGACAAGACTATTGGTTTGAACTTATTATAAAATATGCCAATATTGATGATATAAAAAGAATCTTTAAAAACAATGATTCTTCAATTTCCGAATGCGAAAACTTCTTTTTCATTTGTGATGATTATGCTCGTTTGGAAGAAATAGTTACATCTCTGAATATAAAGTTTAAGAAAATCAATAAAGATACAGAAACTGAAGAGTTGGATTTTATTTTTGATAATTGTTTCTTTGAACTGAATCCAAAAATGCTGGAATTTATGCTTTCTAGAAAATCTCTATTAAGCGAAACTTATTATACTTCAAATTATAAATTTATAACTTTTTGTGGATTTGAATCCTTAAAAAAATATATACACGATTTTATTAATGCGTATTTGTTTGATGTATATTTAAAAATCGATAAAAATGTAAATGAGGAATTACAATCGTATGTCTCTTTGCTGAATAATAGTTCTGTTGAATTTGATATAAAAGAACGGTTGATACAGAAGGTAAATACTGTAATTGAGGATATTAAAGTAATAGAAAACAATGATATTCAAGATTTACTCTTTAAATACAAAAAAATTGCTGTTTCATGGAATAATGTGTATGAAAGTTATATAAGTCACGAAGAGTTTTTCTCACTATCAATGATAGATTACCTAAATGATTTAGAAATTGCAGAAAAACTATCAAGCATAAAAATTTCTAATGAGAAAGATGAAGAAGGTAATTGCGTTTATGGAGATTTTGTTTATTCATTAATTCATCAAAAAGATATAAATGATGAAAGTTATGAATTACTTACAAAATCTTCTCCTTGGTGGTATAGCAGTTTTGAAACCGAAAAGCTTTCCAATATCAAAATTTCAATTTTAATAAAAAATACATGTGTAAATCCAACTGTAGAGGCTTTTAATTATTTGCGGTCAAACTTTGATGGAAAACAAATAGAGCTTTTTGAAGCACAGCCTAAGAAATTATTAGAAATAATAGCAGATTTAAACCTAACTGTTAATGAAGTAGAGAAACTTGTAAAATCTGAGACACTCAAACAAGAAACAAAATATACATGCATAAAGCAATTGAGCGACGAACAAATAGCGAATTCTCTTGAAATTTCTCAGTTTTTAGTAAAAACATTCTCAACAAAATCTACTTTCGATTTCTCTGATGAAATAAAACAAATTTTGCTCTTAAATGACAAAATAAACAATACAGATAGAATAAAATTCTTTGAATATAATCATTCATGTCTTACCCCAAATAATCTTGACGAATTTATAAAATCACTTGGAAAAGAATATGAAGTCATTACTAATCGACATAAACATGGTGAAATACAAAAGAACAAAGAAAACTCATATTTATTAGATTTATTAATAAAAATTGGGTATATTTCAAGTAAATCTGAAACTAAAAACGGCTATAAAGTGAATCATAAAATTGCAAATCAGAATTCATAATAAATAAATTACAAGGTGAGTAATTATGCACGGAGAAGCCAAACTTTTACTAAAATTCCTCGATGGTTCTGATAACAGCTATATTAATCCGGTTTATCAGCGTAATTATGACTGGCGGCCAAAACAGTAATTAATCCTGATACCTAATATCAAGGAAAAATATGACATGAACGAAAACATAAAAGACTTTTCTATTTCGAATTTTATTGATTCTCAAATTTCACCTCATTTTGCAATCCTATTAAAAGGAAGATGGCTCTACAGAAGTTTATTCTCTATTTGACTTTAAAGATTTTAGAGAAAATATGGATGCAGAAAAGTGCTATTTGCAGGGAAGGTTCGATGCCGTTCCTTACATTAATTCTTCTATCAGCATAATTAAATATCTTCTGGGAGAATAAAAATGGGAAGAGAGAGAAAATCAAATCCTAGAAAAATGCGTCCTCAGTTTCTTGTTCTCTGTGAAGGAGAAACTGAAGAAGCATATATCAACTTTCTAAAACAGAACTTGCCAGTGAGGCTTGTGTAAAACAATTATGTTCAATTGCTGGATGGGAACAGTATAAAAAGGCAGTGCTTACGATCAAACAGCAGGATTCGCTTTGGGATAATCGTATGACAGCCGTTACAAATATGCAGAATAAAACAGAAGTAAATAAAACTTACAGCACTATTTATCAGTTTATCAATATTCTTGAAGAAGAAAAGAAGAATTCCTGATTTTTGGACATATTGAAAAACTACTATTTTTATTTTTCTGCAAACTCCGGATAATCCTCTCCCGCAAATCCAAATTCCCGCTCGCCAAACAACACCAGCGTAATCTCATCAAAATCATCCTGATGCATTTTCATAGTCTCAATTGCCACCCTAATAGCATATTTTTTTTGTTCTCCCATTGTACAAACCCGCATTTTCTGTGCTATACTTCCCACATGTTTGAATATGGAAGAGCTATTTGTTATTCTGGTTACAGAAGAAATCAGTCGCCTGTAGATTGTACCTACCCTACTTATGAGCAGGTTGTGGAAGATTTGCAGATTTTAGTTGATTTGGGATTTAAATATATCCGCATGTATGATCCTGTGGAATATGCCCGAACCACCTGTCAGGTTATCCGCGATAAAGGTTTTGATTTGAAACTGATGCTGGGGCCTGGCATTCAGTCGGAAGTAAATAATCCGGGCTGCCCCTGGCTCAAGACAAATTATTCTGATGTTGAACTTTCTGAACGTGCCAAGTGGAATGACAGCCGAATCGAAGATCTAATCAAAATTGCAAATGAATATGATGATGTTATCAATGCGGTTTCAATCGGAAACGAAAACACTCCAAGCTGGGGTGCAAACAATGTGCCGGTTGAACGCTTGATTACTTTTGCAGATCGTCTTAAGGCAGGCTGTAAGCAGCCGGTAACTTTTAACGAAGGTGCCTTTGAGTGGCCGGCTCTCACTGAGCTTGCAAAACATCTTGATATTATCTGTGTGCATTCTTACCCACTCTGGTACGGAAACACAGTTGATGAAGCTCTGGATGTAAACAAAAAATGGTACAAGAAAATCAAAGAGATTTACCCGGATAAGCCGGTAATTTTTTCTGAGATTGGATGGGCTACAGATGCTGTTGATTTTTCGCAGATGAAGGAAGGCCAGCCTAACGAAGAAAATCAGAAAAAATATTACAAGGATTTCTGGGCCTGGGCCGACAGCGAAAAAATCATTTCTTATATGTTTGAAGCTTTTGATGAGCCATGGAAAGGCGGCGACAATCCACGCGAAGCCGAAAAGCACTGGGGCATTTTCGATGTAGACCGCAAAGCAAAACTTGTTGAATTCTAAATTTTAAAGCCGGAGCTTTACAGTGCATAAGCAAAGCATCCGGCTCTTATCTAAAACCCCTTCTTTACCGATTCTTCCATTACAGACTTCAGCGAAGCGGTAAAGAAAGGCTGCAGGCATTCCTTAAAGATTTCCTTGTCCAGGTCACCATTATGCTTTATGTACCAGATGAGTTGGGCACTCAAGAGATTTGTATAGCTGTAGCCCACAAAGGTTTTAAAATCTTCTGAAAGTTTTAGGTCATATTCCTGGGCAAAATAATCAATTGTTGCCCTTACAAATATCATCAAATCTTTTTCAAAAATAATTTTCAGCTGCTGCTCACCAAGAGATTCGTAAGCACAGTTGCAGAGCGAAATATTCTTATCAATATAATCAAGAACAAAATCCATAGCCTGAGGCAGTGGCGCTTTTGACTGGTGGAAGGAATCCAGAATATTCTGTACCTCCCGGGAATAAGTAAAGGAGAGCAGATCGTAAGTATTCTCAAAATGATAATAAAAAGTATTACGGTTTATGTTACAGGCCCCAACAATATCCTGAACAGTGATTTTTGAAAATGGCCTGTCCTTTATCATTTTTTTGAGAGTCTCTGCCATGAGAATTTTTGTTTCAGATGGATTTTCGTTCATAAATCCATTATTAGACATTCGGTAAAATTTGTCTATTGTTTTTCTAATAACATTCTATTAAATTCCAAACTAACAAGATCTTCGTTTTTTTAAAGTTTTTATAAGGGATGGCTGACATGAGTAGAGGTAAGATTTTCAGATATTCAATCTTCGGCGTAGTTGTACTTGCTTTTGTATTATTAATAATTTTAGTTACTCGTAAAAAGCCAGTTGCAGAAAAGCCGGATACAATTCCTGCTGTTGTAATTGAAAAACCTCAGCGGGGAAAACTTGTTGAGGCAGTTACAATTTCCGGCTACGTTGAAGCAAACGCAATGATTCCTGTTGTGCCTTTTGTTTCCGGAACAATTATAGAGTATCCTGCCCGCGCCGGAGACTTTGTAGAAAAAGATACCCTTCTTGCAAAAATTGATGATGCCCCTTTTAAGCAGCAGATGCTTCAGGCCCAGGCCGCTTACTTTGCAACCCAGAGCACCTTTGAAAGAATTGAAAAACTTTATAAAGCCGGCTCTACAACACAGCAGAATTATGATTCGGCAAAAGCCCAGGCAGATGCCTCTAAAGCCCAGTACGATCTTGCAAAACTTCAGATGGATTATACAGAAGTCCGCGCCCCTGTTGACGGAACAATTCTGATTGCAGACCAGGCAGTAGGTGGAATTGGAAATCAGAGTCAGCCTGTAGCAGTTCTTGCAGACCTTTCCAATCAGGTTGTAAGGCTTAAAGTTCCTGAAAAATATTTTGATTTATTTACGCTTGAACGAGAGTCCCTGGCAGTTACAGTAACCCGTCCTGCAGAAAAGAATATGTATGAAGATGCAGTAACTACGGCAACAATAGAAAACATTGCGCCTTACGTTTCTCCACAGAGCAAAAACTTTGTAGTTGTCTGCCAGCTTGATGAACCGGGAGACCGCTTTAGACCTGGTATGTATGTAAAGGTTCAGGTTGCTTATAAAACTTACGAGAATGTTCCATTAATCAGTTTAAAAGCCCAGAAAATGGACGGTTCCTTCTATATTTATGACGAAAACACCGAAACAGTAAAATTTGTAGAGCAAAGCGATTTTCCTGTAGATGATAAAAACTTTATTGTTCCGGAAGAATACAGCAATTCCTACATTGTAATGGATGGCCAGAATTTTATTTTTGATGGTCAGAAGGTTCGCATTTTTGAAGAAGTCCTGAAAGAAGCAAAAAGTCAGGCAAGAACAGGAGTTGAGGAATAGGACTATGAAGGTATCTGAGTTTTCCGTAAAACATCCTGCCATTATCACAATGATCCTCCTGGTACTTGTTGCCTTCGGTTTTTATTCCCTCACCGGAATGCGCACAGAATTCATGGAAGATATTTCCATGCCTCAGGCAATCGTTTATACAGTGTATCCGGGTGCCAGCGCAGAAGACGTTGAAAATGATATTACAAAAGTACTGGAAGATTCTTTTGTAACACTGCCCCACTTTAAGGCAATTGACTCTACTTCTTCAAATTCCCTCAGCTGGATTTTGATTACCTATGCAGACGGCTACGACCCGTATGACCAGCTCACCGAACTTCGTAACCGCATTTCCGAACTCGTAAGCAAACTGCCTTCCGGAATTTCTGGAGAACCGAGAGCCCTTGTAGGCGGAATGTCCATGATGCCAATCATTACCTTTTCTGTTAGTGCCGGCCAGGACACAGCGCGCCTTACCCAGTACCTTCAGGATGAACTCACTCCTCTCCTTACTCAGATAGACGGAGTTTCTCAGGTTTCAATTGATGGTGGAATTGAACTCGCAGTAAATATTAAAATCGATGTAGATTCCCTTACCTCAAAAGGCATTGCAGTTTCTACAATTTATCAGGTTTTGAATTACGGTAACGTAAACCTTCCGCTTGGAAATGCAAGCTATCAGGACCGCGCCATTCAGGTACGTTATGCCGGTGGCTTTAATTCTCTGGATGATATTAAAAATCTTCCTGTGGGAGTAGGAGATGGTTCTACAATTATCCGCCTGAGTGACGTTGCCGATGTTAGTCTTTCCTACCCGAAAAAAAATGTAACTGTATCAGACGGTCGTAACCCTCTCACAATTGTAAATGTAACAAAACGTCTGGACGGAGATACAACCAAAATCATCAAAAAGGTTAAGAAGGCAATTGCTGAATGTGAAAAAAATACAAACGGTGCCGTTCAGTTCCATATCATCAGTGATGACAGCCGTCAGGTAAAAGCTTCTCTTAAGGCAGTTATTCAGAGTGGTATTCTCGGAATAATTTTTGCCGTTCTTATCATTCTGCTTTTTATGGCAGACTGGCGGGCAACTCTTACAATCAGTCTTTCCATTCCGCTTTGTATTTTGTTCAGTCTGATTGGCCTTCGTATTCTGGATATCTCCCTCAACCTCATGACTCTTTCAGGTCTGGTAATTTCGCTTGGTATGGTTGTAGACGGTTCTACGGTTATGCTGGATCAGGTTTTCCGCTACTATAAAAGACGAGACCCGGAAACCGGCGAACTTGAATACACAGTAAACCAGAGTATTTACAAGGGCTGGGATGAAGTTTCTTCTTCTATTCTTGCCAGTGCTGCCACTACCATTGTCGTATTCATTCCGATTGCCCTGCTTGGCGGTCTTATAGGAAGCGTTCTTCATGCCGTTGCAGTTACAATTATTCTTGCAATTTTTTCTTCCTTCCTTGTTGCCGTTGTAATCGTTCCTTATCTCTTAAAGCAGTTCCTTTCTGATAAGGGACCAAAGGTTCGCGGCCACCCAAGAAAGTTTGATCAGATAATGTCTAAGATTGAAAGAAGCTACAGAAAAGTTCTCGACCTTTCACTGAAGAACAGAGGCTTTGTTGTTCTTGTTGCAGTCTCACTTTTGATTTTCTCAGGATTCATTGCTCTGCGTCTTGGAATCACTTTTATTCCTTCAACAGACTCAGGTGACTTTTATATTACAACTGAATTCCCAATGGGCACAGAAAAAGAACAGACCCATGAAAAAATGCAGGTTGCTCAGGAGCTTTTGTATAAATATGTTCCAGAAATTGATAACATAGTTATGTACGAAGGACAGGGCGACTCTTCTAACTTTGCAGGAGTATCTACTCCTCATTATGCATCTACCCATGTTGTGCTTGTTCCGGTTTCAAAACGTAAAAGAAATGTCCATGAAATAATGCTGCAGATACAGGAAATCTGGGCAGCCGTTTTACCAGACTCAAAGGTTTCTGTTCAAAACGGTGGTTTCGATAAACTTGTTGGTTATGTTTCTGATGGTGGTGGTTACGGTATCACCCTGATTTCTGAAGACCTTGATGTTCTCTACGAAACTGCTTCAAAAATCAAGGCGCACCTGGAAAATGATTCGGAAGTTGTAACGGCAAAACTCGATACTGATTTTGATACAAGCTCTATGATTATTGATATGAGCCAGGAGTATCTGAGTTCTCTTGGAATCACAAGTTACGAAGCAGGCCTTACTTCGGCAATTCTTTTTCAGGGAGTTGATTGCGGACGTTACAAGGATCTTGAAAGCGGTCGCCGCTACGACCTGAAAATTACTTCGAACATTACAGACCAGAATATCACAACTGATACTATTTCAAATCTTCATATTGTTACTCAGAACGGACAGGATGTTTCTTTTGCAAACCTTTCTGATATCAGAGTTGAAAAATCAATTTCACAGATCAACCATTCTAACCGCGCAAAGAAAATTACAATTACAGCCTCTCTGGTTGGCGAAGATACAAGCGGCGTCTCACAGCGCGTAAATCAGTTTATTGCAGAGAATCCGCTTCCAAACGGAGTTCATTCTAAAGCCGGCGGAATTATGGCCCTTATCGGCGACATGATTACACCAATGATTTCTGCCCTCCTGATTGCTGTCTTCCTGGTTTACACAGTTATGGTTATTCAGTTTGAAAAGTTCCGCCAGCCGCTTTTGATTATGGTAACAATTCCATTCTGTTTTATCGGCGTTGTAGGCGGCCTTTTGATTTTTGGTTCTACACTGAATCTTCTTTCGCTGCTGGGTCTTATTTCCCTGGCCGGTGTTGTTGTTAACAATGGTATTATTCTTATTGATTATATTAATCAGCTCAGGAAGCAGCGCCGCATGGTTCTTGCCAGAACCAAGGGTACACAGAACAAAGACGGTGAATGGCAGATTACACTAACAGCAGAAGAGGAAGATGAACTCTTAAAAACTTCTGTTCTTGACGGAGCTGCCAGCCGAATCAAACCGATTTTAATTACAACCCTTACTACTCTTCTTGGTGACATTCCAATGGCAGTAGCAAAGGGAGAAGGCTCAGAGCTTTACGCTTCCATGGGCCAGGCAATTGCGGGCGGACTTTTTACATCTACCCTTATTACATTGATTTTAATTCCAGTAATTTATTATATGAGTGAAGCAAAACAAAAGCGAGGTAAACATGATTAAAAGAACTTTCAAATCACTTTCAGCTATCTTAGCCCTTACTGCAGGCCTTTTATTTACCGGCTGTTATTCCGTTTTTAGCGGAGGAACAGGCGGATTGATTGTAGACGCCGAAAGCACCTCTAATCCTAAAAGCGGAATTGCTAATGTTGATATTTACGCCTATACAGATCGTGGTGCCAGAGATTATGATTTTAACCGCTGGCAGGAAGGCACTGTCTTTGCACCTTCCAACACTTATTATGGTCATACTACAACCGATGCAAGCGGAAGCTTTGTAATTTCAAATATCGTATGGAAAGAAACAAGCCCGGATTTTGGTAAGGATGCAGATTTTACTACAATCTACCTTCTCTACTATCACGAAAACTACGGCCTTACAAAAGGCCAGACCGGCATTACCTCAGACAGCACAAGTGACACAGTTTATGCAGAGCTTACTTCCATAAGAAAAACTACTGCGCTGAATATCAGCATTTATGATGTTGCTACTTCTGCTGCAACTTCACAAAACGTTCTTGTAAGTATTTCTGTTCCTCAAAACACAGATACAATAACTTCTTCACCAAAAGTTTACGAGCAGACTATTGCCGGCAACGGAATAATCAACATCAGCTACCCTCGCTGGAAGAATGCAGAAGATAAAGCAAACAACCATGAAATTACTCCAGAAATCACAATCCGCTACTCTCAGAGTGCAGATGAAATTACCTGGAAAGCCTGTGCAAATAAAGATAACGTAGATCAGGATTATGCCTTCTTAGCTGATGATTTTGCCATCAAGAAAACCATCAGAAATTCACGTTACGATATTTCGCTTTACGGAAAGGCAACAAGACTCCGTGTTCCTTCTGTGAGTGGAACTTATGGTTCAAGCACAGATGCTTCAAGTGACGGCAAAATTATTAAAATGATGGCAAAAGACTCCAGCGGTAATTTCACAATTGATTGCGGAGAAACTTCTACCTATGCCCAGACAATCGGAACCAGCAGTTCTCAGACACATGGACATTTCAATGGCCTTGGAAACAATGCATATATAAATGACACAGCTTACACAGATAAATACACAACTATCGAAGTAAAGTTTTTTGTTGATGGAACAGATACTGGTATCATAAAGCAGCTTCGTAGTGATACAGGAAACTACAGTTTTAATTTGTAAAACAGGACCCACGAATGAAAGTAAAAAGAATATTTTTTACATTTGTGATTTTCTCAATTATTTCAGCCGGTCTGTGGAGTCAGGAAGCAGAAGTTGAGGCAGAAGCAGAGACTCCTGTAACTAATCTGTATAACCTGGAAGATCTCCTCTCTGCAACTCATATGAATCATCCGGAACTGCTTAAGCTGCAGGAAGAATATAAGCGCAGCCTTTTAGATGTAAAAGATGCCTGGTGGTCTCTGGGCCCTACAGTAGATCTTCAGGCAAGCGGAACTTATATGCTTAATCCTCCCCTTGGCGCCATGTATATCAATACTGATGATATCATAAATGCCATTCAGTGGAACGGAGTAAAGCCTCGTAACAGCGGCCAGCGAATCAAGATTTACGACGGCATGGAAAATACCTTATACAATTTTGAGCTCACATTAACTCAGCCGGTTTTCACCTGGGGTAAAATCACAAATGCCATTAAACTCTATAAACAGGTTTCAGAAATCAAGCTCTCTCAGATTACCCAGCAGACTGCTCAGCTGGAAACAGAATTAAAGACCCGCCTCATCAGTCTTTATTATCTGAATAAGATTCTTGAAATAATTGATGAAGAAGAAACCTATACCGACCGCATGGTTGAAGTTAGTGAAAATGCAGAAAAGGTTGGAATGCTTCTTCATCAGGATGTAGTTGATGCAAAGATTCAGGCTAAGGAACTTGAGATTGCAAAACAGGATCTTCTTGAACAGATAAACGACCAGCTTCTGGAATTAAAACGCACAAGCGGAATTGAACTTCTTTCTCTTGATGATATCAATTTTGATTTTGTTGCAGATCTCGAAAAAAGCTTTACAAGCCTCATGGAAAAAGATCCTTCTGAACTGGAAAGTCAGGCACTTTCGGGAAATCAGTCTTCAATAAAAATTCTTACCCAGCTGGAAGGAGTAAGCCAGACTGCAGAAAAAATTGCCCGCGGCTATGAAAACTGGAAGCCGGATCTTGCCCTGCAGATGAGCGGCGGATATTCAGGTTCCCGCTTTCCTCTTTTTGAACCAAACTGGCGCCGTAAGGATGATTATTCTCTGAACATTTCCATTGGTATAAAAGCAACAATATGGGATGGCGGAAAAAAAGTTCGTGATGTTTCTAGAAAGGTCAGCGAATCAGAAACTGCTCAAATAAACAAAGCTAATGCCCGCTCTACAATCAGTAAGACTTTTAATTCACAGTGGAATGCGGCTCAGGTTTGCAAAATGAAAATTGAATATCAGGAACTTAAGATAGAATCTGCTGCAGCAAAGATTTCACAGAAAGAGCAGATATATGAATCAGGCTACGGATCTGAAACAGATGTTCTTTCTGCAAAAATTGAACGCTGCAATGCTCAGATAGAAAAAGAAAAGCAGGCTTTGACTCGCGCCGCTGCCTGCCTCACAATCGAATATCTTATAAAGTAAAAGCTATTCAACAAAATCAATATTCAGCTGTCCTTTTACTTCCGGCAGCTGGATACGATATTTTGTAGCCAGGGCTGGTCCGCAGGAATTAGAACCTACACCAGCCATTTTGTAATCAATACAGAATACCGTGCATCCGGATTTTTCAAGTTCAAAGTTATGGCGCTTAGTCCAAAGCTCTTCCTGAGTATATTCAGAAGCATTAAAGCTGATATTTTTACACTTTCCAGTTTTTGGATCACTTCCACTGCAGATCAGCGAAAGCTTTCTTCCTGTTAGTTTTACATAACGGCAGCCATAATGAGAAGAGTTTTCCTGAGGGCGGATATATGGCTCATAAAGGTCGCTAACCTTTGCCTTGAACTTTCCAAGCCAGGTTGCCTGATGTTTATCAATATAACTTTCTGTAGGGCCATAACCAAAGTATTCAACCTTATCAAAAGACTTATCCAGGAAAAGTCTAAGGCCTATTCTTGGAAGCATAAAAATTTTTCTTGTTGCGGTAAAATCAAAAGCAACCGAAAGACCTCTGCCTATTGTATAAGTTACGCTTCCGTAAAGGAAAGGCTGATGTATACTCCATACAAACCCCTGATCAACTATAATGCGAACAGACTTTCCATCCTCACATGGTTCAATGCGGGAAGCAAAAACCTTTACTTCGTAATCATGAAGGTGGGCTCCAAACCATTCTCCCCTCATCGGGTCGTTGTCTAAAGGAGCGCGCATGAAGTTAAAGGCCATAGGCTTTTTGAGAATTTCTTTTTTGTCATTTTTGATTGAATCAAAAACTCCGCTTCTTCTGTTGAAGGAATAAGTCATAATGCCTGAAGTTATTATGTATCTGAGACCTGTAGCTTCAACAGAAAGCTTTGAACCAAGAGCAACCTTTGTACTCTCAGGCTTTACATGGAAAGTTTCCTGCCAGTTTTGATTTTCGTTATGCTTTTCTGCAGTGCGTGCAAACTTGATAAGCGTTTCAATTTCTGCACGGGCATTTTCCTGAACGCCTTTTGCATCACGCTTGCCAGGCTGCCAGATTTTTTGGCCTGGAAGTTCCGGCAGGAAGGAAGCTTTACGTAAAACTTCTGCTTCCTCATCTGCGCCTTCTGGAGCCGAAAGCTGAACCTGATCAAAAGAAACTTCAAAGCCTTTTTTGCACCAGAGGGTATCTTCTTTTGAAGTAAATATAAATCTGATGTATGAATCTTTTCCTTCAAACTTTGGAAGCCCTGTAAGGCTGATTTTTTTCTTGCCCAGAGCCGGAATTGTCGGAAGCTCCAGATCAGCTGCTTTCACTACTTCACCGTCTGTCATAACTTCATAACGGCAATCGAGCAGACTTGCTGCATCCGTAAAAGCAAGAAGATTTGTAAACTCAAAGGTGGCACAGTTTGGAGCCGCATTTTTTCCATCAGCAAGTTTACGAACTCTTACAGGTCTATAAACCTGTTTTGCTTCAAGAAGTCCTGTATGAGGGCGGCGATCCGGATAAACAAGTCCATCGCAACAGAAGTTTCCATCGTTGTGTTTTTCGCCCCAGTCTCCACCGTAACCAAACTTTGTGCTGCCGTCTTTTGCTTTACCCATAATTACACTATGGTCACACCACTCCCAGATAAAGCCTCCGCAGAAACGTTCAGAGCTGTGGAATACCTTGTGATAATCTTCCAGATCCCCGGGACCGTTTCCCATTGCATGGCAGTATTCGCATAAAATAAAAGGACGTTTTTCCTTTTTATCCTCAGACATCTTTTTCCAGTCCTGTACACTCGGATACATTCGTGAAACTAAATCATAAACCGCATCGCTTGTGTCTCCCTGATTGTGAACACTTTCGTAGTGAAGCAGGCGGGTATCGTCAAAAGACTTTACCCACTTTGCAGCCTCTGTAAAATTGCTTCCGTTTCCGCTCTCATTACCCATAGACCAGATAACAATACTTGGGCGGTTTATATCACGGCTTACGCAAATCTTTTCTCTGTCCAGAATTCCCTTGTAGAAAAGTTTGTTACTTGCAGCAAGGGCAATTCCCGAATAATCGCTCCAGTCCCAGTGAGCTGTATTATTTACGCAAACACTTCCGTGCATTTCCAGGTCTGCCTCGCAGATAACGTAAAAACCGTAACGGTCGCAGAGCTTATAAAACTCAGGAGCATTAGGATAGTGCGAGGTACGGATTGCATTGATGTTATGCTGCTTCATAAGCTGCAGATCTTTTTCTATCTGAGCTATGCTGCTTACATAACCAGTATCAGGATAGCTATCGTGACGGTTTACGCCACGGAACTTTATTGGCTGACCGTTAATTTTCAACACGCCCTTCTCGCTGGTAATTTTTCTAAATCCAACTTCTTCACCAATCTGTTCATCTGCAGATTCAATCAGCAGCTTGTAGAGGACAGGATTTTCCGCAGACCACAAGATCGGAGAGTCCACACTGATTTCAAGGATAGAACCTTTCTTAGCCCTTCCCTTAAAAAGCTCTGTGCCATCAGGTGCCATCAAAATAAGGTCAGCATCAGCTCCAGATACAGTTACTTGTAAAACTGCCGAACGGTAGTTAGTTTTCATATCAGTCTTAATACGATAATCAGTAATTCTCTTTTCCGGACGAGACAAAACATAAACATCGCGGAAGATTCCCGAAAGTCTGATTTTATCCTGATCTTCAAAATAAGTTCCAAAGCACCACTTAAGAACCGCAACCGTAATCAGGTTTTCTCCCTCCTTCAAAAGAGGAGTAATATTGAACTCAGCAGTGTGATGTGAAACTTCAGAAAATCCGCAGAACTTTCCGTTTACATAAAGATAAAGACAGCTGTCCACACCTTCAAAACAAAGAATGCGTTCAAGCCCATCCGGTGCATATTCATAAGTGCGGTAATAAATTCCAACCGGATTTTCATCCGGCACAAAAGGTGGGTTATAAGGAATAGGATATTCAAAGTTTGTATACTGAGGCTTATCGTAGCCATGCAGCTGCCAGTTAGCAGGCACAGGCATTTTCTTTTTATCAGCCAGAGCAGCGCGGGCAAGTTTACCGTCCGCAAAATCATCCTCCAGGTCTATCAGGCTGTCATAATAGCGGAACCCCCACTTGCCATTGAGCAGCTCAAAGCGATTCGACTTTCCCCTCGCCCCAAAAGGATTCTGCCCCTTCTCTTTCCCAAAAGGAATAAAATAAGAATGATTTTCCAAAGTATTTACATGGAAGATATCCGGATTTTCATGATAAATCATCTCGGCCTTAGCCGAACCCTTTTTAGCAATCTGACTGATGTTCATAATATTCTATTATACTACGATGGAAAGTATATTACAAATGTATATATTAGAAACGTTTTTTCATGACATCCGCATTATAAAACAAATTATCAAACATATTGGCTCCCAGTCGCGTCTTCGTGATTCAAAACCGCGCAATAATGCGCTACACGCTTTTTGTGGCATAGAAACTATGGAACTGCCGCTAGGCGGCAGCCACAAAAAGAGTGTTTTTGAATCACGGTCCGCTCCTTCGCGCCAACATTTATGAAAGAATTTATAATGCGGATGTCATAAAATTATAAGTATTTCGCTACTGTTGATAGAAACAAACATTTGTAATATACTTTCCAATATGAGTAAGCAAATGATAATGGGAAACCAGGCTATTGCATTAGGTGCGCTAAAAGCAGGCGTGAACCTTGTTGCCGGATATCCTGGCACACCTTCCAGCGAAATTATTGAATTTATTTCCAAGTATAAAGACAAAACCGGAACCTATGTAGAATGGTCCGTTAATGAAAAAGCCGCAGCCGAAGTTGCAGCCGGTGCCTCTTATGCAGGCAGCCGTACCCTTATCACAATGAAGCAGGTTGGTCTCAACGTTGCAAGCGACCCTGTAATGTGTCTTTCCTACGTTGGCGTTAAGGGCGGTATGGTAATTGTTTCTGCCGACGACCCGGGCCCAATTTCCAGCCAGACCGAGCAGGATACCCGCAACTTTGCCCAGTATTCCAAGCTGCCTTGCTTTGATCCTTCTACCCCTCTCGAAGCCTACGAAATGATTCAGGAGGCCTTTGAGCTTTCCGAAAAATATAACACTCCTGTCCTCCTCCGCCCGACTACCCGCGTAGACCACGCCTACGAAAGCATGGACTTTCCTGAGCTCGGCCCTTGCCGCCAGCCTGGCCAGTTTGAAAAAGATTCCAAGCGCTGGGTAATTTTCCCAAGAGCGTCGTACAACAATCACAAGAGAATTTTTGAAAGAAATGAGAAGATTCTGCCAAAGGAGTTTTCTGAAGGTAAATGGAATTATGTAGGGGAATGCATTCCCCTCGCTTCAGCCGCTGACGCGTCTTCCGCTACCCCTTCTCCTAGGGGCTTTGCCCCTAAAACCCCGGCCTTTGCCGCCGGCGGAATATCTTACTGCTACCTCATGGAAGCCCTGTCTCTCCTGGGCCTCAAAGATATCCCGGTTCTCAAGATTGGAACACCATATCCATTTCCAAAACCTTTAGCAGAAGAATTCCTCAAGTCGCACGAGCAAATCGTCGTTTTTGAAGAATTAGACCCTGTTATCGAAGAAAATTTGATAAAAATCGCAGGCCTCGCTCGAGTAAATTGCCAAATTCGCGGAAAACTCGATGGCACCGTTCCAGAAGCCGGCGAGCTTAGCGTTGAGATAATTAAAGAGATTCTCAGTAAGGTGGTTTCGATACGTCCTTCGGACTACTCAACCACCGCAGACACTCCGGCTCCAGACCTTCCAGTCCGCCCGCCGGTGCTTTGTGCAGGCTGTCCTCACCGCGGTGCCTTCTACGCTGTAAAGCAGGCAATGAAGGGCAAGAAAACTGTTTACTGCGGAGATATCGGCTGCTACACACTTGGTAACGCAATGCCTCTTGATATGACAGACACCTGTCTTTGTATGGGCGCAGACATAACAATGGCCCAGGGCTTTTACCACAACGAGCCGGACCGTTACTGCTTCAGTTTCATTGGTGACTCAACCTTCTTTGCAAGCGGAATCACAGGCGTTGTAAATGCAGTATACAATCAGGCAAAGCAGACAATCTGTATTCTCGACAACTCTACAACTGCAATGACTGGCCATCAGCCACACCCGGGAACTGGCGTAACAATGATGGGCGAAATCGTTGAAAAAATCAGCATAGAAAAAATCCTGGACGCAGTCGGAGTAAAGCCGGTTATCACAGTAAACCCATTCGACCAGAAGGCTGCAGTTGAAGCCGTTCAGAAAGCAAGCGAAACTCCTGGCGTAAGTGCAATCATCTTTAAGGCACCTTGTATCGCAATTGCACAGAAAGTAGGCTGGGAAAAACCTCACGCACTGACTGTAGACACAGGCAAGTGTATCGGCTGCCGCAAGTGCATCAACGAACTTGGCTGCCCGGCACTTAGTGTAAGTTTTACTAAGAATGAGAAAGGTAAAAACCTAGTTGAGATAGATAAGTCTTTATGCACAGGATGTAATCTTTGTGGACAAGTCTGCCCTCTTGATGCGATAAAGTAATGGGGGCGTTGGCCGTTCGCTAACGCTCACTATCGATTTTGCTTCGCAAACTCGCGGGAAATTACCCGGGGTCTTAGGGGCAGAGCCCCTAGGAGAAGGGGTAGCGTAAGACCGCGAAGCGGGCTGAAGCGAGGGGGAGACTTCCCCCTCCTAAAGGAGTAATTATGGCAAAAAATATAATCATCTGTGGCGTGGGCGGTCAGGGAACCGTACTGGCGGCAAAGGTACTTTCACAGGCAGCAATTGCAAACGGCGAACGCGTGCTTTCGGCTGAGACAATCGGAATGGCTCAGAGAGGCGGCTCAGTTGTAAGCCATGTGCGAATCGGCGGCGATGTATTTTCACCGCTGGTACCTCAGGGCCAGGCAGACGTACTCATCGCCTTCGAAGCAGCAGAGGCTGTACGAAACATTGCCTACCTCAAGCAGGGCGGAACTGTAATTGTAAACAAAAAGGTTGTACAGCCGGTAACTGCCAGCCTGAGCGGAAAAGCCTTTGACGAAAATGAAATGATTTCCTACCTGGAAAAAGTGGCTGCCAAGGTTGTGGCTGTAGATACAGACGAAGCCTGCAAGGAACTTGGCAGCAGCAAGGTTGTAAACATGGTACTGCTTGGAGCTGCAAGCCGAGCCGGCCTTATTGACGGTGAAGAGCTTAAAGCAGCCATAAAACAGCTTGTAAAACCTGATTTTTACGAGCTCAACGTTCGTGCTGTAGAATGGTACAAATAAATATAATTTTTAAATTAACTTTTTTAGAAGTTGATTTAAACGATTTTTCCTTATAATGTATTATTAGTTATAAATAAAACGAGAATTTAAAAATAGCCGCAAATTACAGTATAAGGAGAGTGTTCGAATGGCAACGAATAATAAAGAAAAGCTTGTTGTTAATAGTGTAGATAAGGCTATTAAATCTTATATGGATGATAATATTTCACCAGAAGACTACAAGAAATTAATTACAAAGGTTGTCCAATGTGGCAACCTTTTTTTTAACCCCATAAAATTGTAGCAGAGCGGGAAAAACAAGCTGATTTATTAAAAAAATCAAAGTTTCTATTGACAGTAACACTTTCTCGTAGTATCATGTTACTATAAATAGTAACCGACAAAGCCGCCTCGCGGCCATTTAGGAGATAACAATGAAACTTACCGAAAAACAGCTTGAACAGATCCGCGCACAGATTAAGCGCGTAAAGGAGTTTGGAAATCCTTTTTATACTAAGCGTTTTGCTAACGTAAATCCGGAAGATATTAAAACACAGGAAGATTTTGAAAATCTCGTTCCTTTCGTAACAAAGCAGGAGCTCCGCGATGCATATCCTCTCGGACTCGCTACAGTTCCGGAAGAAGAAATTGTCCGCATTCACTCATCATCAGGAACAACTGGTGCTCCTGTAGTAATTCCATACACAAAGAAAGACGTTGAAGACTGGGCCATCATGTTTGCCCGCTGCTACGAGCTTGCAGGAATCACAAACAAAGACCGCATCCAGATTACACCGGGCTACGGACTCTGGACCGCAGGTATCGGCTTCCAGGCCGGTTGTGAACGCCTTGGTGCTATGGCCGTTCCAATGGGACCTGGTAACACAGAAAAGCAGCTTCAGATGATGCAGGATCTTAAATCAACAGTAATCTGCGCAACTTCTTCTTATGCACTCCTCCTTGCAGAACAGGTAGAAGCCCGCGGACTCAAAGATAAAATCCACCTTAAAAAAGGTGTAATCGGTTCAGAACGCTGGGGCGAAAAAATGCGCAACCGCATCCAGAGCATTCTCGGAATCGAGCTTTACGATATCTACGGACTTACAGAATGTTACGGACCTGGAATCGGAATCAACGCTGTTGGCGACGATGCAATCAGCATTTTCGACGACTACGTTTACATCGAAATTCTTGACCCACAGACAGGCAAGCCTGTTCCTGAAGGACAGATTGGTGAAATCACTTTGACAACTCTCGTTAAAGAAGGCGCACCTCTCTTCCGCTTCCGTACCCACGACCTCGCAGCCTTTGTCACAACTCCAAACCCAACAGGCCTTAAGTATCCTCGCATCACACAGATTCTTGGCCGCAGCGATGACATGGTAAAAGTTAAGGGCAACATCATCTTCCCAAGCACAATCGAAGACGTAATCAAAGGCGTGCCTGGAACTTCAAGCGAATACCGCGCCCTCATCGAACATGTAGACGGCAAAGACAAGATGACCCTCTCTGTAGAAGTTGAAGGCGGCACAGACCGCACAGAGGTAGCCCTCGCAATCGCTTACAACTTCAAGCAGAAGTACAACATGACTCCAGAAGTAAAAGTTGTAGGAATCGGCGAGCTGCCAAGAAGTGAAAAGAAAACTAAGAGAATCGAAGATAAACGCTTCGACTAAATCTTTTATTTTTGCCTGTAGAATCTGATTTTTTACAATTTTACAGGTCAGAATTTTTATTTAAAATCTTTTAATATTAGAAAATGCCTGCAAAATTATATATTTTTCATTTTTGCAGGTATTTTTTTTGCTATAGTAAGTTATTTCCTTTAATTTAGGCCTGCAATTTTCGTTTTTTTGTTATTTTGCAGGCCCTCTTTATTAATTTAACGCGTTTTTTTATAGTTTTACACCTGCAAAATCAAGATTTTAACAAAACTGCAGGTTCATAAAAAAATAATTTTGTCTTGATTCCTATATATAAAAAAATGGATAATAATTTACAGGTTTAGATTATGCTGATTGATTTTCACACACATCTTGATTTCTACAAAAGAGAAGAGCTTCAAAAGCAGCTGACAGACTTCTCCGGAACCATCGTAGCTGCTTCAGTAGACGAAAAGAGTTTTCTCGAAAACTGCTGGATCTCGGAATGGACAAAAAGCTCCGCCCGCACCTGCCACATCATCCCAACCTTCGGCATTCATCCCAATGCCGCAGACGAAAACGCCGGACTCCTCGACGACCCGGACACAGCCACCCGCCTGGCCGGCTACCTGAAACAATCCCCTCTCATCGGTGAAATCGGTATGGACTTCTGCTGGTCCAAATGTTCACACGAAAATCAGGAAAAAGTATTCCGCTGGTTTATGGAATACTGCAATAAAAGAGGAAAAGCCTGCGTAATTCATACTAAAGATGCCGAGCAGGAGATCTGCAACATTCTGACAGACTATCCCCATGCCCGCCCGATAATCCACTGGTATGATGGTCCGGAAAATATTTACCGCGAGTTTATACGACGCAATTACATGCAGACTTTTGGCGTTGAAACAATACGTTCACCTCACCTGCAAAAGCTGCTTCGCTTTACTCCACCTGAGCTCCTGCTTCTTGAAACTGATAATCCTGATTCGGAACCCTGGCTTGGTGGAAATAGAAATGATGTAGGTTTGATTGAAAGAGTTTATAATGAAATAGCCGGACTTCTCGAAATGAGTCGCCCGGCCTTAGAAAAACTTATTGAAGAAAACTGTAACAGGATACTTTCAAATTAGCAGTATTCGCCCCATTCACAGCCTATGTGTTTAGCTTCAATTTCATCCAGAAGCTCAGGCTTACCCAGGCAGTGCTTTTTCCAGAGCTTTACTGTACCAGTGCCAGTACCGCCGTTCCAGAGTCTGTTATGTCGTTTTGCTCCGTCTGGAGATTCGTAATTAACCAGTAGCATTTTTGCTTTGTCACACTCAACCTGAGTTTCCATAATTGCCTTTGTTGTTTCCTGACGTACATACCAGATGATTTTATCTTCTGTTTCCTTGCAGTCAAACTTTGTACGGCAAAGAGTCCAGAATTTTGAAAAGTTAAATTCGTAAGACTTTCCTTCGTACCAGAAGTCGCTGAGAAGTTTGCGGTTTAATGCAATACCAAAAGCTTTTGGTCTACCGCCTCCGATATCAAAAACAGAGTCTTCCAACCGCTTGCCTGTTTTCTTGCTTACAAGATCGCACGAAGAAAGCCATACCCATGGAGAAGTAAAATCAGCTCCCCAGTTTTTGTCTGCATATCCAAACGAACGTTCGTTAGTAACTATATACTTCTCGCCATTTGCAGTTATTGTACCGGAATAAAGTGACTTCATTCCTTCTGCATGCCAGTACATTTCAAAAGCCTTGAGCTTGCGGAAAAAGCTGCCGGCTCCATAGCCTACGTTAAAGGCAACCTTTTTATCTACATTGATATCCCAGTTCATTGAGCCTGAATTACACATCCATTCTGGATGAGCTGCAGCATCTGCTTCTGAAATATTTACATTTCCAGTAAGATGCCTTTCGCAGGCAGAAGTCTCCGGCGCCTTTACAAAATATCCGTCTGTATTCTGTCCAATTTCAACATCTTTCCAGGCATAAAAACGGTGAAGCTGAGTTGGCTTTTCTCCCCACCAGCCGCACTTGACCATAAGATAACTTGGTCTCTTACCCTGCTCGCGATTTGCCAGAAGTTGACCGCACACAGGCTGGTCTCCACCCAAGGCCGGGTTACAGGTAAAATATTCAATAAAAAAGGTACGTTCTTCGCCAGTTTTTTCATTAACAGCAGTAAAATTGTGCCACCACCAGTCGTAGCCTTTACGGGCAAAGCGACCGTCTAACATCCAGTAATTTCTCTTCAAATCCGATTTGTTCATATTTTAAAGATAATATCAAATTGAAGAAAAGGCAATTTTATAGTATCACTATGAATATGACTACAAAAGAAAAAGTTTTGAAAATGCTCATTGAAGCGAATGGCCAGGCAGTATCGGGTGAAGTGCTTGCAAGTGAATGTGGTGTGAGCCGGGCTGCAGTGTGGAAGGCTATAAATAGTCTTCGCGAGGCAGGTTCTTCAATTGAAGGCACAACAAATGGCGGTTATGTTCTGGCCGACAATGATATTTTTACCCCGGAGCTTTTTTCTGAAACTTTTTCTACCCGCTTCCCCGAACTTTCTGATTGTCGTATTGAATGCTTTAAGGAAATTGATTCTACAAATACATATGCAAAACGCCTTCTCGCTGAATGTGGAAATCTTCGCGACAGTGGCGGCCAGCTGACTGAAGCCGGTAAAAAATATCACCGCGCAGTGATTATCGCAGAAAAGCAGACTGCCGGTCGTGGCCGCCTTGGCCGCACTTTTGTTTCTCCGGAAAAGACAGGCATTTACATTTCTGTTATTTATGCTCCAAAAGGTGGAATCACAAATCCTGCAAGACTCACAGCAAGTGCGGCGGTTGCAATCTGTAGGGCAATTAAAAATGTTCTAGGCCGCCTTCCCGAGGGCTGCAGCGTAGAACCTCAAATCAAATGGATTAATGACATTTTTGTCGGAAGGAAAAAAGTTTGCGGCGTGCTCGCAGAAGGCGTCGCAAATTTTGAAAGCGGAATGATTGAAGCCGCTGTTGTTGGAATGGGAATAAATATCAAAAAGAATAAAAGCGCTTTTGAAGGAGAACTTGCTGATGTTGTGGGAACTCTGGAAGATGCACTTTCACAAACATCTCCAGAGGCCTCGACCGCTTCAATTTCCCGAGTCCAGCTTGCCGCAGAAATCGCCGGTCAGGTTCTCAATATTTTCGAAGAAGATTCCTCAAGCCCGGTCGCCCACAAAGCAATCATAAAAGAATACAAAGAAGCTTCCTTCCTGCTTGGTCAGGAGCTCACAGTCTACCCACTCATCGGCGACCAGAAATCAAGTTACAAAGCCACCGCCACCGACATCGACGAGAACGCCGGCCTTATTGTCACCCTGAAAGATGGAAGCCAGAGAACGCTGAGCTCCGGTGAAGTTACACTGAAATCAAGCTCCCTTGCAAAATAAGGCTTACTCCACAACCTTCACAGATTTTATGATGATGTTTTCACCATTCAAGAAAATGCCATTAGAGGCTTCCAGAGCTGCGGCGAGTTTTTCGTCAATGCTGATGGTAAAGACTTCGTTTGTTACTTTAATGCACCAGCCATCCTGTATGGCAGCGCCCTTCAAAACTGCATTCTTTTCTTGTATAAGTTCGTGCCAGTTTCCATTATTGTCGCTAAAGCCAACATGAAGAAGCGCATTTGAATCTTTTGTTTCAACTGTAAATTCAAGTTTATACTTTGGAGGAACTGAGCGGACTAAAAGCTCCGAATCGACGTGACCTGACTTATCCCATTTATTTATTTCCACAGGTTCTGCCAGTAAATTCTTTCCGACGATACTTGGTACAATTACCTCATTCTTTTTTAAGAATTCTTCGCTTAAAGGATATTCTTTTCCCTGAGCTCCATAAATTATCGTATTTAGATACTCCGGCTGGGCATTCCACTTTAGATTCCATGGGTCAAAATCAGCTCGGTGATTTTTGTAATCTTCTCCCCAATAAACACATACAGCACAGGAGCGTCCTTTTTTAGTTGACTCTGCCATCATATCTTTCATGCAGTTTATTCTTTCTAAGACCGGATTTGTTAAAGGACCGCCGTTTGTTTCTGTCAGAATCACCGGAATGTGTTTCTTAAAAAACGCTTTGTCTAGAGCAGCAAATATTTCTTCAATAGACTTTCTGATACTGTCTGTATAATATTTCTTTCCACCTCCTTTTGCCGGATCATCTGTAAATCCCAATGGATAAATATGGAAGGTTGGAATTAATCTGTCTTTAACTTTATCTTTAGGCATCTTGAAAAGATTAGTAGTAATGTTTTTCCAGTCCTCACTGAGACCTCCAAGTATAATAAACCTTTTTGCATTATTGCCACCAGTTGAGCGGATTGCATCGACCATCAGCTGGTTATATTCATTCATAAGCGCATAGTTTTTCTTACAAACTGCACAATTTATTTTTTCCCCACCAAAATTATGCTCATGAAAACAATCTATCGGTTCATTAAGTAATTCAAACATCAAATGCTCGTCATAAGAATTATTGAAGGCCTGAGCATACTGTTTCCACATTGCAGTCAGAAATTTCTCTGAAGATATTTTGTATTCTTCGCTAACATTGTATCCTGCATAATGTATATCGTTTTCATATCTCTTCTTGTATAATTCCTTGTTCATATCCTCATCATGAGGACCACAGATAATAACATACATATCTTCTTCAATAGCCCTGTCAACAAACTGCTTAAGTGCCTTTATAAATCGTGGATCGATTGTGTAGTTTTCATCGAGCATATGAACCTGCGGGGAGGTCTGGAGTCTAAGGGTTTTAAAGCCTGCATTCTTGAACAAAAGAACTGCATCTTTTGTTGGCCTTGAAAATCCCCACGTATAAAATACTTCCATTCCATAATCCACTTCAGGAGTCATAGCCATAAACGCATGATAATTATATCCGGCTCCAAGCTTCTGAACAAAATCCCATGAACTGATTTTATCATCAAAGTTTCCAGTTGAAGCGGTATCAATTACAGGAGGCTCATCGCTTGCATGAATATCTGTCCTTACTGGATTTGAAACCTTTTCGAAAGTTATTGATTCTACGATAAACTGTTCATAACCAATATTCCATACATTGGCAAAAATAATTCCTTTCACTTTCTTCTGGTCTGGGATAAGAGGAATTACCATTTCTGTAAGATACGAAGGACAATATTGATCTTGCCAGTTTACTGTACCTTCTCCATAGTCTAAGCTGAACATAAAACCGCAATCGCCTAAAGTTCTGTATTTTATTCTTACAATATTATAGTCAGAAATATCTAATCCACCATAAGGCCAGATTCCAATTCCCTTCCAGTCTTGTGCTTTTCCATTGAAGGTAAAGGTCTTTGTGTCTTTATTAAAGGTAACAGTCCTTTGATCATTCGAAGATGGAAATTGATTCAAATCAACCTTATAGGGCTTTACGTTCTGCGCAAAGGCAGCGCATGAAAGACATGCTAATGCCTGCAGAATAAAAAGTTTTTTTAAGTGTTTAAAAAACTTATACTCCTTCCTCGTTGTTTGTGTAGCAGTTTTCATAATTCCCCCTGAGTGAATCCGTCTGCTGATATTTTTGTAAAAGCAGTTCTCTATTAGTTTAATTATAAACCCGAGTATAGAAAAAAATACAGAGTTAAACTCACAATTTCAGGATTGTTGAAATAATGATTAATTATGTTCAGATATCATAGTTCGTGCCGAAATTGCTCTGGCTGAATTATAAGCCTGCTTCATTCCTACTGAGAAAAAAACCGGAAGTAAAACTAAAAACATGCGAAGTGAGTTTTTGCCGCCACGGGCCTTCCAGGCGCGTTTCGCCTGCTGCCAGTTTTTCGAAACCTGGGGAATAAAACAGATGAAAAGAGAAACAGCCTGGACTACAGGAGTGTTAGGCCGGCCGTCAACAAGTGGCTTCAGATGAAGACATTTGCGAACTGTCAGCTCCATAACTTCCAGACCTTCGCGGATTTGAAGGGAAGTTGATGTTTTGAAAATCAGAGAGGCTGTCTGTATTACGCAAAAGAGTTTTAATAAGAGAAGCCAGGTTTCCTTTTCAGAAATCAAAAAGGAAAGCAAAGTCTGTGGGAAAGCTGAAAGGTCGAAAGAGGATAATGTGCCAGCCGAAATCGCAGCCGCCAGATTTCCGATTATTTTTACAAATATCAAAAATACTGCATAGTAAAAAACTGCTTTTAAGTCCCTGGCCTGCTCTCGCACAGTAAAGTGCAAAAGAAAACTAACTAACGTTTGTAAGGCAATTAGGGCCAAGGCAAAACATGGCGGCAGATAAAAAATACTCAGACTGATAAGAGGAAGAATAAGTATCTTTACCCAGGCCGGACAGCGGTGCAAGAAAGAGGAACCTTGTTTGTAGGAAAATGCTGTGTTTTGTGTCATAAATGTAATGTGGTTTCGATACGCCCTTCGGGCTACTCAACCACCGGTGTATTGTCTTTTACTCCCAAATTAAATCTTCCACCTTACCATAAGAAACCAGCGGATTTCGAATATTCCAGGCTTCAAGGTTATGGCGCAGGCCCATTCCAGGAGTACCATCAAAAACCTTTTTTCCCCGGAAGAGAACCACAAAGCGGTCTGCAAGACCAAGACATTTTTCTATTTCATGGGTAAGGATTATTACAGTTTTGCCTTCTGATTTGAGCTGGCGGATAAGTCTATTCACCTGCTTTACGCCGCCAAAATCAAGGTTTGCATAAGGTTCATCAAGAATGATTGTCGGAAGCTTCATGGCAAGCATGCAGGCAACAGCCAGGCGGCGTTTTTCACCACCAGACAAGAAGCGGGCAGGAAAATCAGCCTTATCTGTGAGACCTGTCTGTTCCAGAGCCTCGCGCACAGCCACCTGAACATCAACTTTTTTCCAGCCAAGATTCTTTGGACCAAAGGCTATATCTTCTGCAGGAGTTTCACCAAGAATCTGAGTTTCAGCTTCCTGAAAAACGAGACCTACACGACCATTTACATAAACGCAAGGTTCTGCGGTGGTTTCGCCCCCTTCGACTTCGCTCAGGGACCGTGAATTTTGCGGGCACTCAACCACCATTTTTTTATCCGCCTCCATCAGGCCCGCTATAATCTGCATAAGCACACTCTTACCGGAACCGTTTTCACCACCGATAACGATGCACTCACCTTCAGCAATTTCGAGGCTTACATCATCAAGGGCTTTTTTTGACCCGGCAAGAGTATTAAAAGTTTTTGATAAATGATTAATCTTTATCTGTGTTTTCATATAAATACTGTGCAAGAATCGGACGCAGCTTGAGGGCTACTGGAATTGCTACAACAGTTTTCAAAAGGTCTCCCGGAATGTAAGGAATTACACAGGCAGCCATTGTATAAGCAAAAGCGGTTTTTTCTGCAGGAACCTTACCGGCAGCAGTTGCCCAGAAAGAAAATCTGATTACGCCTGGAATGTACAATATCACCATGCCGGCAAAAATTGCAAGACTCACACGAAGTGCATTTTTCCAGGTGATTTTTTTCTGCTCAACAGAAGGCTTACCCGCAATAAAGCCGGCCACAATAGCACCAAGAAGATATCCAGGCAAAAATCCGCCGGTTGGTCCCATCCATACTGCAAGGCCGCTAGTTCCGCCCGAATAAACAGGAAGACCAATCAAACCTGCCAACAAAAACAAAGCAGTTGGAGTCCCGGCAAGAAGCCCGCCCAAAAGAACGCCACACAAAATGCAGAGAACATTCTGCAAAACAATCGGAATTACACCAAGAGGAATTCTGATAAAACAACCAACACAAATAATCGCAGCAAAGAGCGCGATGAACGAGATTTTTAATACATTCTTATTTTTCATAGAAGTGAATATAACAGATTAACAAAGTATTGTAAACCTAAAATCATACCACAGGTTTACATTTATCTTCTCTTCACCATTCTTCTAAATATTACAAAGATTTTAACAACAAAAAATCATTCTTAAGTTATAATGAATAAACAAATTAAAATCCTATGATGGGCTACACAAGGAGTTTTTATGTACACAGCAAACGAAAAACGCTACGAAAAAATGAAATATAACAGAGTAGGAACTTCAGGTCTAAAACTTCCGGCTGTTTCTCTTGGTCTCTGGCACAATTTCGGCGACACAGATAAATATTCCACAATGGAAGAAATGTGTTTTACCGCTTTCGACAACGGAATTACACATTTTGATCTTGCAAATAATTATGGTCCAAAGCCAGGAAGTGCAGAAAAAAATTTTGGCCGCATCCTCAAAGAACATTTTAAGCCTTACCGCGACGAAATGATTATTTCTACAAAAGCAGGCTACGATATGTGGGCAGGCCCTTATGGAGACGGTGGTAGCAGAAAATATCTGATTGCTTCTTTGAATCAGAGTCTTGAAAGAATGGGTCTGGATTATGTTGATATTTTCTATCATCACAGAATGGATCCGGAAACTCCGCTCGAAGAAACAATGTGCGCTCTTGATCAGATTGTAAAAAGCGGAAAAGCCCTTTATGCCGGCCTTTCAAATTATGACGGCCCTACTTTGGAAAAAGCAACTGCAATTTTGAATGAACTACACACTCCTTTTATCATCAATCAGAATTCTTATAATATTCTCAACAGAACAATCGAAAACAACGGTCTCAAATCAACTGCAGCAAAACTTGGAAAAGGAATCATCTGTTTTTCTCCGCTTGCTCAGGGACTTTTGACAGACCGCTATCTTAAAGATATTCCGGAAGACAGTCGTGTTAAAAAAGATGGCCGCTTCCTCAAAGAAAAGAATGTTGAAGATAACCGCGAAGTTCTGATTAAGCTCAATGAAATTGCAGCTGCAAGAAATCAGACACTGGCAGAAATGGCCCTTGCCTGGATTTTGAAAGATTCTGATATAACTTCTGTTTTGATTGGAGCTTCAAGACCGGCTCAGATTCTGGATAATATCAAGGCTCTGGAAAATACAAACTTCTCTAAAGAAGAGCTGGATGCTATTGATAAGCTGACACTCAATAAATAGAAAGCTGTAATTTAAAAGATTCCCGGGTCAAGCCCGGGAATGACAAGGGGGTCAAACCCTGGAATGACACGAGTTTCTAGCGTGTACCTTTATCGTAAGGAATACCCTCGGCCTTTGGAGCACGAGATTTCTTTGAAGTAAAGGCAAGAACGATAAGCGAAATGATGTATGGCAGCATCTTGTAAACATCACCAGGTACAAGATGAATCAGTGCATCAAAAGCAGAGTAAGTATCTGCAACAGCACGGAAGGCACCAAACAAGAGAGCACTGGCAGCAATTCTAAGCGGATTCCACTGACCAAAAATCATAACTGCAAGAGCAAGGAAGCCCGCACCTGCTACACCGTACATAAAATCCCACTGACTGTTAGCGGCAGAAATGTAAATAATTCCTCCAATTCCACCGCAGAAACCGGAAATCAGAACACCTGCATAGCGCATTTTGTATACATTAATACCAACACTGTCTGCAGCCTGAGGATGCTCTCCACAAGCCATAAGACGAAGACCGAAGCGGGTCTTCTTCAAAACCACATAAGCTACAGCAACCAGAATCACTGTAAGAATCATGTAGATATTAAAATCACCAATCAGAAAAACCTTGCGGTTAGCAATGTAATCAAGAATTGCCGAAGGATTTGTACCACCAGATCTCGCATTATTAAAAGCTTTAACAATAACAACAGCCGCAGCGGTTGCCAGCATATTCATAGCAGTTCCAACCAGAGTCTGGTCGGCCTTGAAGTTAATTGCGGCCACAGCCAGGAAGAGCGAATAAAGCATTCCGAAAATCACACTGGCAAGAATTGTCAGAAGAATAATAGCAAGAGCCGGAGTTCCCACAGGCAGCGAATAAAGCACAAAAGCTCCACCGAGAGCACCCATTACCATAATGCCTTCAAGACCAAGGTTTATAACACCACTGCGTTCACTGAACATACCGCCCATAGCAACGAAAATCAAAACCGAAGCATAAATCAAAGTATACTGAATCAATAACATATCTGCCTCCTCCTACTTGCTCTCGCCTTTCTTTTTCCTGTCAAAGAGCTTGGAAAGCTGAGTCTTAAAGAGGAACATAAAGGCACACGAATAAATGATGATAGATGAAATCAAATCCGCAATCTGAGGATTAAAATATTTTGTATCGATAAAGCTTCCGCCCTGAGTAATATGCTGAATAAAGTAACCTGAGAAGATTACGCCGATTGGATTCAGCTCACCAAGGAAGGCTACTGCTATTCCGTTAAAGCCCATGGCAGGAACGGTCGAACTGGTCTTCCACGGCTGAACATCAGTCAGATAGAAGAGAGCTGCAGCAAGGCCTGCAATAGCACCAGAAACTGCCATTGTCAGAATCAGATTTTTCTTATCTTTCATTCCGGCATATTTTGCAGCATGCTTATTCAATCCAGTTGCACGTAGCTCATAACCAAGCACAGTCTTTTTCAAAAGAATGTTGATAAGGATTGCAACAAGAATAGTCAAAGGAATTGCAATTGAAACATACTCGTTATCGTGGAAAAGCTTTCCAAGTCCAAGTGTCGGCAAAACCGAACCCGGTGAAGTCTGACGAATTGAGAAGGTCTCTGACTTTCCGACATTCATTACAACTTCGTTCTGCATCAAAACATTTACAATGTAAAGGCTAATCCAGTTAAGCATGATTCCCGCAATTACTTCGTTTACATTGCAGAAGGCTTTAAGCAGGCCCGCAAGAGAAGCCCAGATTGCAGCACATACTACAGCACACAAAAGGCAGAGCCACCATGGCAGATGCCAGGCCAGTGCACACCACAAAGAAACTCCGATTCCAATACAGTACTGACCGGCAACACCAATATTGAATAAGCCTGATTTATAGGCGAACAAAACTGCAATACCACAGAGAATAAGCGGAACTGCCTTTACTAGAGTCTGGCCCAGGTAGTAAAGCTTTTTGCCGTTATTTCTGTAATACAAAAAGTTCTTCAAAATTACGCTGATTGCCTTTGGAGCATGTTCAGCATTAATAATCAAAAGGATGATAAAACCAACTATGATTCCAACAAGAGCACAAATTACCGCAGAAGCAATAGAGCGGAAAGTGTCGGAAGCAAGAATGGCCTTAAACTTATTTGTTTTGATTACATTATCACTCATTTATGCTTCCTCCTTTGCTGCGCCAACATTACGCTTAGCACCCGCCATGTAAAGTCCAAGTTCTTCAGGTGTAGTTTGCTTTGGATCAAGTTCTCCGACAATCTCACCTTCATACATAACAAGGATTCTGTCGCTAAGATTCAAAACCTCTTCCAGTTCATAAGAAACCAGAAGAACTGCCTTACCAGCATCGCGGTCTGCAATAATTGCCTTATGCAGATATTCAATGGCACCAACATCAAGACCTCGGGTTGGCTGAACGGCAATAAGAAGACTGTGCTCCTTGTCCAGCTCGCGGCCAACAATTGCCTTCTGCTGATTTCCACCAGACATTGCGCGGGCAATAGTTTTATTTCCCTGTCCGCTTCGAACATCGTATTTATCAATAAGCATCTGCGAATAAGCAGAAACTTCTTTTGTCTTTATAAACTGATTTTTCTGGAACTGAGGCTCCCAGTAACGCTGAAGCACCATGTTCTGTTCGAGAGTGTAATCAAGAACAAGTCCGTGCTTGTGGCGGTCTTCCGGAACGTGGCTCATACCGGCCTTACTGCGCTCGCGGATAGATTTTTTTGTGATATCCACCCCGCCAAGAATGATTTTTGAGTTAGCATGTGGAGCCAGACGCTCCAAGCCTGTGAGCCCCTGAATAAATTCAGACTGTCCGTTTCCGTCGATTCCCGCAATGCAGACTATTTCACCGGCCCGAACCTGCAGACTTACGTTATTTACGGCTAACTTTTTATGAAGATGACTTTCTACACTCAGGTTCTGCACATCAAGAATAACTTCGCCTGGCTGGGCTGGAGCTTTATCAACAGTGAATTTTACATCACGGCCAACCATCATGCGGCTGAGCTCTTCCTTGCTGGTATTGGCAATTTCAACAGTACCAATGTAGCGGCCTTTGCAGAGAACAGAACAGCGGTCTGAAACTTCCATAATTTCGTTGAGCTTGTGAGTAATAAAGAGAATTGATTTTCCCTCTGCCGCAAGATTCTTCATAATCTGCATGAGCTCTTTGATTTCCTGAGGAGTAAGAACTGCAGTAGGCTCATCAAAAATCAAAATCTCATTATCGCGGTAGAGCATCTTTAAGATTTCTACGCGCTGCTGCATACCAACTGTGATGTCTTCGATTTTTGCATCAGGATCAACGGCAAGGCCATATTTCTGACTAAGATTGATGATTTTTTCCCGGGCCGATTTGCGGTCTACAAAACCATTTTTACAGGTTTCGCTGCCCAGAATGATATTATCAAGAACGGTAAAAACTTCTACGAGCTTAAAGTGCTGATGCACCATTCCGATTCCAAGAGCCGTAGCATCGTTAGGATTCCGGATTTCAACCTTTTTTCCATTCTTATGAATTTCACCCTCTTCCGGCTGATAGAGACCAAAGAGGACACTCATCAGCGTAGATTTACCGGCTCCGTTTTCGCCAAGCAGGGCATGTATTTCGCCCTTTTTGAGCTGGAGCGTAATGTTGTCATTAGCGACAATTCCAGGGAAACGCTTAGTAATATTAAGCATTTCAATGATGTATTCTTCACTCATAAGAAGAAATTATACTATAAATTGTGGGGCTTTTAAACAAAAAAAGCGTGAACCCAGGAGAGTTCACGCTAAATCATCGTACAGTCGGCAAGCACAGCTTGCCTCTGAGGCGTTTTTTCGATAATCCTAAAACGACCCTTTCGGCTCGTTTTTTAACGGATTTTCGATTTTAGCCTTATTTAATATTCTGATAGTAATTAACCTTTACAGTAACAGCTGGCTGCTTGTCGATTGAGTTAGAAACTGCAACCTTCTTGTTGAAGATATCGCTTACGAGTTTCTTGTAATCCTTTACTGAGTAGTTCTTCATTGTCCATGTGTCTGTAGGAAGACCAACATAGTTTACAGAAACATCAGTTCCAGAAACGAGACCGAGTGTTGCAACCTTTCCAGAGTAGTCAGCCCACTTTCCAGCCTGAATTGCAGAAAGAGCAGCGTTTACAGTAGCACCAAGACCCTTCATAGCAGATGTTACACACATACCAGCACCATAACCATTGATCTGAGCTGTCTGATCAACGTCTACACCAATTACCTTTCCGCCTACTTTTGAAGCAGCTTCACAAGCAGATGTCCAGATTCCACCACCACAAGCAAATACAACTTCTACACCGCGGTTCTTGTACCATCCGTCCATAGAAGCAGTAATTGTCTGGTCACCGTAGAACTGACCACCGTATACATACTCGATTGTTACCTTGTCAGCAACCTTGAGTTCTTCAGCAGCCTTGTTAGCACCCTGAACAAATCCGTATCCGTAGCGAACTACAGCTGGAACAGCCATACCACCAAGGAATCCGAGGTGACGATAACCTTCTTTTACAGCAGCATAACCTGCAAAGAAACCAGGAAGCTCTTCCTGATAAACAGCACAGAATACGTTAGCTGGAACAGCCTGTCCACCAAGGTCGCCTTCGCTGATATCAAGACCGATGAATTTAGCATCATCATAATCTTTAGCTACCTTAACAATAGCTTCACCAAAAAGATATCCAGGAAGAACGATTACATTGTATCCATCCTGATAAGCAGCATCGATAGAAGCAACGCGGTCTGCTGTTGAATCTCCTGCTGGTTTGTAGTACTGGAACTCAAGTCCGTTAGCTTCAGCATAGTCCTTACATGCCTGATAAGTTGTCTGATTGAAAGACTGGTCTGTAATATCACCAGAGTCTGTTACCATAGCGATTTTTACAGAAGATTTTTTTGCAGCCTTCTTGTTCTTTTTAGGAGCTGCGAAAACTGATGTGCAAACGAGTGCAGCCATCATAGCAATAGCAATAAGCTTTTTCATTTATTTATCCTCCAAATAAAATGATGTTATTAATTATAATGATTTTGGAGGAATTTGTCATTGATTTTTTATAAGGGGAAAGCCTTCCCCTCGCCCGCACTTCGTTGCGGGCTACCCCTTCTCCTAGGGGCTCTGCCCCTAAGACCCCGATAATTTCCCCGCGAGTTTGCTTGCAAACTCGATAGTGAGCGAAAGCGAACGTTCAACGCCCCTTATTACGTAAATACAAATATGCACCTGCGCAAATCAAAGCCGAAAGCAAACTTCCCAACGGAGCGGCACAGCCCATTGGGAAAAGAGTTTCCGGCCAGAACTTTGATGCCAGATAAGCACCCGGAATGCGGATGAGAACGATTGAAATTGAATTATGTATAAATGAAATAAATGATTTACCCATTGCAGTAAAGTAGCCGCTAAAGCAGAAGTGGATTGCCGCAAGCACGCAGTCTATTACGTATGATTTAAGGTATTGGGTTCCCAAAATTACGACAATTTCATCGCGGGTAAAGAGTCTGATAACCGGCTGTGAAATAAATTGGAAGGCAAGAGCAAAAACAGCACCGATTCCAACGGCAATGGCAGTTCCTGCATAAAGCGTATGACGGGCCCGATCCTGGTAACCCGCGCCGATATTCTGGGCCGCAATTGCGCTGATGCTTGAAAGCATGCTGGAAGGAATAAGGAAGAGAAAGCAGATGATTTTTTCTACAATGCCAACAGCAGCTGCAACATTTACGCCGCGGCGGTTTGCAATAATCGTAATCACAATAAAGGAAATCTGAATAAAGCCGTCCTGGCAGGCAACCGGCACTCCGATTTTCAGAATATCACCCATAACCTTGTGATCAATTTTAAGGTCACTTTTTGAAAGCTTAAGGCTGCGTGTTCTTACAATCGCAATCAGGCTGATGATTACGCTGACTGCCTGAGCAATTACTGTAGCAATTGCCGCACCTTCAGCCTGCATTCCAAGCAGGCCCATAAAAATATAGTCGAGAATGATGTTTATAGTACAGGCAATGATTACAAAAATCATAGGGCTTTTTGAGTCGCCCATGCCACGGTAAATAGATGCAATGATATTATAAGCAACAATAAATGGAATTCCTGCAAAGCAGACGCGGAGGTAAGCAACTGTCTGCTCCACACTTTCCGGCGGAGTTGAAACAAGGTTTACGATTCCACGGCAGGCAGCAAGCAGGATGATTGTCACGATGGCTGAAAAAATCAAAAAGAGGGTGATTGTATTGCCGGTTGTTTTAGCTGTTCTTTTTTCATCTTTTGCACCCACAGCCTGGCCAATCAAAACAGTACCGCCCATTGCAAGTCCCACGATAATTACCGTAAGCATATGCATAACCTGACTTCCGATAGACACTGCAGAAATTACAGCCGCACCATTAAACTGTCCGGCAAGGAAAAGGTCTGCCATGCCGTAGAGTGTCTGTAAAAAATATGAAAGAAGATATGGAAGAGAAAAAAGGACGATATTTTTGAGGATTGAGCCCTCTGTAAGATTTTTTGTCATAAGTATTTTAAAATATCCAAAACTAGATTCCCGGGTCAAGCCCGGGAATGACAAGGCTACAATCGAAGAACCGTTAAAAAACGAGCCGAAAGGGTCGTTTTAGGTTCATCGAAAAAATGCCTCAGAGGCAAGCTGTGCTTGCCGACTTGCCAAATTAAAACAAGCGCATCAAGTCTTCAATTGTCTCGCGACGGCGGATAAGCTTTACACTTCCATCCTTACATATGAGAACTTCTGCAGGACGAGGACGACTGTTGTAGGTTGAACACATAGACCAGCCGTAAGCACCAGTGTCGAGTACACAGGCAAGGTCACCGCGCTTCATTTCTGGGAGCGGGCGGTCCTTAGCAAGAAGGTCTCCACTTTCGCAGATGTTACCGGTTACTGTCTGTTCCATCAGATTGTCGCGGGCAACAACTTTTCCTTCGCGGATTACTTCGATATCATGCCAGCTGTCGTACATACTTGGGCGAACCAAAACGTTCATACCGATATCGGTTCCGACAAAAGTCTTTCCGTTGTTGTGCTTAACTGCATGAACTCGGCCAAGAATTACGCTGCCTTCTGCAACGCAGAAACGTCCAGGCTCGCTCTTGAAAAGCGGTGCACGTCCGTACTTTGCAACAAAGTCGTCGAGGATTGGCTCAAGGCGCTTCTTGAAATCTTCCATTGGGAAATCTTTTTCGTCATCCAGCTTGTGGTAAGGAATACCATAACCACCACCAAAATCAACAAACTCAAGATCCTTAAACTGAAGGGCAATTCTAAGCAGGTTAGAAACTGCATCAAGATAAGGCTGAGGGTCCATAAAGAGTGAACCAATGTGCTGGTTAATTCCGGCAATTGTAAGATTATACTTTGAAGCAATTTCAAAAATCTGAGGAATAAATTCTTCTGAAATTCCAAACTTAGTTTTCTTACCGCCTGTTACAACCTTTTCGTGGTGACCTGCTCCTACACCAGGATTGATGCGGACTGCAACCTTACCGCCCTTATTAAGTGAGCCGTAAAGCTCCAGCTGAGCAAGAGAGTCACAGCTGGTCATAATTCCGTTATCAATTGCAAACTGCATTTCTTCTTCGCTAACGTTGTTAGGAACAAAGAAAATGCGTTCCTTTGGAAAGCCAGCCTTAAGCAGCATCTGGATTTCTCCAACGCTCATAGCGTCACAGTTGTTGCCTTCTTCGAGGGCAAGCTTAAGAATGTGGATGTTTGTGTTTGCCTTTACAGAATAGTTTGCAGTGTAAGGATACTTTGTGATTACCTTTGCAACTGCATCCATTCTGCTGCGCAGAATCTTTTCGTTATAAACATAAAGCGGAGTGCCAAAATCCTGGGCCAGCTTCTCCGGGTCGTTACCTTCAAAAAAATTTACTGATTCAATAAAAGAATTCATATAATCTCCTAGAGCATGTGTGCTCTAATTTCGTCGCCTGAAAGTGGGCTCAGGTAAGCAGGTGCTACGTCGAATACTGTCTTACAGCCTGTCTGACCTTCCTTGTTCATTCTGTATACTGCGCGGGCATAAGCTACGAGTACGCTTGAAGTAAATGCAGGGTTTGAGTCGAGCTTGAGGCTGTACTCAATTACGTTGTTGAACTCTTTATCCCAGCCAGTCTTTCCAGAGCGAATTACAAATCCACCATGTGGAATACCAGAGTGGTTCTTCTTCAATTCTTCTTCGCTGATGAAGTGAACTGTAGTGTCGTAATCAGCAAAGTAGTTTGGCATCTCTTTGATTTCTTTTTCGATGCGGGCCTTGTCTGCACCTTCTTCTGCTACAACAAAGCATTCACGAGTATGCTTCTGGCGTGTAGTCAAATCAGGATTGCTTCCGGAGCGAACAGCATCCAAAGCAGCCTGGACTGGAATTGTGTACTGCTTGCCATCCTTTACACCTTCAATACGGCGGATAGCGTCTGAGTGTCCCTGTGAAACTCCCTTACCCCAGAAAGTGTAATCTTTTCCATCTGGAAGAATGCAGTTTGCATAAAGACGGTTCAAACTGAAAAGTCCCGGATCCCAGCCACAGCTGATAAGTGCAGTATGCTTAAAGTCCTTTGCAACCTTATCAACATTTGCAAAGTGCTCTGGGATTTTTGCGTGTGTATCGAAGCTGTCAATTACGTTGAAATATTTTGCATATTCTGGAGTCTGTTTTGGAAGGTCTGTTGCAGAACCACCACAGATGATAAGAACATCAACTTCGTCCTTGTGTTTTTCTACATCTGCTACGTTATAAACAGGAACGCCTGCTGTCAAAATCTTTACTGAAGAAGGGTCGCGGCGTGTGAATACAGCTGTGAGTTCACAGTCTGGATTCTGTTTGATTGCGCCTTCAACGCCCTTTCCAAGATTACCATAACCTAAAATACCAATTTTCATATATTACTCCTATTTTTATTTTCCGCCCAAAAGCGTAATTTTATCCTTTAATGCTTCCTTCATAACCTCAACGAGGTTTTTCTGTCCGGAATACAAACAAGTATCATGTTCATCGCCGGTAAGCTCACCGGTCAAAACGTAAGCCGAATCTGCAATAAAACGCAGCTGTCCTTCCTCTGGCTTTGTTTCGTAGATTTTTGCACCGCTCAACTTAAAACCTTGAGTAAGCAGAACAACCTTTTTCCCAGCCTTTACTATTTCTGAAAGCTCGCCTTCAAATTCTCTAAGAACATCTGCCGTTGCCATCATATAAAGACGAAGCTCTGTTTCAGAAAGCATCTGGCGGATTTTATTTTTGATATTCTTAGCACCAATGATTGTAATATAACCATCGCAGGCAATTACCTTTCGTGGCGCATGCTTTTCCAGCCAGACGGCAGTTTTCTTTAATTCAGAGATTCTATTATCTGTAAAACGTGTGATTTCAACCGGGCGGTATTTTGTAGACTCGCCTTCAATAAGACAGGCTGCACCCTTTTCTACAAGAGCGGTGAGGGCTGCATAAACATTAGAACGCGAAATACCTGTGTCCTTTGCAACCTCATAGCCGGTCATCTCACCGTGATTCAGAAGAGCCGAATAAATAGTTCCTTCCTGACGGGTGAGTCCAAAATCATTTAAACTGTCAATAAAGTTCATATCAGACATAAAACAATTCCGCGCCTTTGCTAAATTAGTAGTTCTAAATAATACTACTATGGCAAATATACAGAGAATTTGATTTAAAGTCAAATTTATAATTGCATTATCAAAAAAATATTGTATTATTAGTTAATCGATTAACTAAATCATCAGGGGTAATTATGATTCCTACAGAACCTTCGAAAATATCAGATAACAAATACCACTTTGATTCCTTTACTAACGGCAAAGCCTTTGAAGGAAATAAAAAGGGCCGCCTGCCTGCAATGGGCTGGAACAGCTGGAATGCATTTGGAAGCGGCAACACAGAAGCCCTTACAAAAATCATGGTAGATAAAATAGTAGAACTGGGTCTTGATAAGCTTGGCTACCAATACCTTGTTCTCGACGACGGCTGCTACAAATCAGAGCGCGAGGACGGCAAACTTGCTAATGAACCGGTTAAGTTCCCAAGCGGCTTCAAAGCTCTTTCTGATTACGTACACAAGCTCGGCCTTAAGTTCGGCATGTATAATGATATTGGAACAAACCTATGCGCAGGGGCAGCGGTTGGAACCTGCGGTTTTGAAAAGACTGATGCAAAATCTTATATAGACTGGGGCGTAGATTTCCTAAAAATTGATAACTGCTACTATCTTTGGGATAATGCAACTTTTTCAAATCCTGAGAACGCAAAATACGTTTTTGCCCCGAATTTGCGCCAAATTCAGTTAAAAAAGGGCGAATTTTGCATTTTACTCAACGCTGATAAGGGAATTTTACAAGGTCGCGGTGCAAGCCTCAAAGACGGTTATGCAAGCGGAATCGGCACTTTTGACGGCACAAATACAGGAACAAGCCCGGTTGGCCCTATGAGTGGAGAACTGGTTTTTGATCTGGATATCCCAAAAGAAGGCGAATATGAACTCACAGTAAACTACGCTACAGCCCGCCAGACTGGATGCGGTGAATGGCTGCAGGTTGCCGTTGGCACAGGCGACAACACTCAGTATTTTTACGACAATCTTCTCCCTACAACTGATTCTCCAGAAGCATTCAAAAACTCTGACCCGATCAAAATCACTCTCCAGGCCGGCCATAACAAGCTGCGTCTTATGAATCACCGCCGCCAGGAAAATACACTCTGTTCTTATGCTGCAATGCTGGAAGGCTTGAACGAAGCAAAGCCTGGCCACGATGTTCTCCTTTCCCTCTGCGAATGGGGAAAAACAATGCCTCAGAACTGGGGTTACAAGGTTGGTAATTCCTGGAGAATCCTCAACGACATTACCTTCCGCGTTGGCCGCGACGGTGACCCTGGCTTTGGAGAATGGACAGATCCTGGAACTCCGAGCGTAACTTCCCAGTACAATAAAGCCGTAATCATGGACCAGTTTGCAGGTCTGGACAAGGGCTGGAACGACCCTGATATGCTCATGGTTGGAATGACTGGTATGACTACTCAGATGAGCCAGACTCACTTTACCATGTGGTGTATGATGAACTCACCTCTTATGCTGGGCCTGGACCTGCGCCGCGTAACAAAGGGTGATGAGCTTTATAACATTATTGCAAACGCAGACCTGATTGCCCTCAATCAGGACCCGCTTGGCATTCAGGCAAAACGTATTTTCACTACAGCCACAAAGGCAGACCGCGACGAGCCGGTCACCTCTCCGGACAAAGCATATATCACAGACTGCGACCGAGTAGACATTCTTGCAAAGCCACTTGCAGACGGCTCACTTGCCCTTTCTTTCTTCAATCTGAGTAAGGAAAAGAAATGTGGAAACTTTGCTGTAGATACAGGACTCATAAAGAGCTTCCTTGGAAACAAGCTACCGGAAAATTTTTACAAGGCTCCGAGCTTCCGCTTTCGTAACCTCTGGACCGGCCAGACCGGCAGCTTTGAAAAGGGTCTTTTCAGCGTAAATGAAATTGAAGGCTGCGGTAATGTAACTTTGAAGATTACTCCGGTAGAAGGCTAGCCTTGGAAAGCGAAGCAATTTGTACAGGCGAGTTTGCCAGGCTGCTGTTTGGACTGAAAACAAAGGGCGGCACGGCAGATTCAGCCGCCACGGAGGACCTTTTGCGATACGGGCATTATCGCGGCTGGCTGGAAGACCAGGACGAAAGACAGCCCCAGGCCTCTCTCAACCGCCAGACGGCAGCCCGTATTACCCATGAGTTTATGCGCATTGAACTCCAGATTCCAGACCTGGCAGACATCACTCCCGCCACAAAACTCAAAGACTTATACACCTGCCGGGTCTGCGCAAATCATATTGCCCAGATTTACACCCGCGGTATTATGGGAGCAGAAAAAAATGAGGAGCCCGAACTTCCGGACTCCTCATACCTATTCTTTAATCATCTGAAATTAATAACTAAAGATGAAGCATATAAAATCATTGCGAACTATGAAGATTGCTTCGGCTCCGCCTCGCAATGACGTGCCTAGAACAAGCCCTTCAGCTGATTTCCAAGTTGCTTTTTAGCCTCGTCTGTAGCCTTACCCTTAAGCTGTTTTTCTGCTTCGGCACGCTTCTGGCTCAACTGCTTTTCGTAGCTGTTAGCCTGGCCAATAGAGCCTGTAAGCTTGCTCTTTATATCATCAAGAGTACCAAATTGACTCAGAGCACCTCCAGAGGCTTCATTAATTCTCTTGGTAAGCTCATTCTTAAGATTAGCCTTAATGCCTGCCAGCTGTGCTTCCATTTCCTTCTTGAGAGAATTAAGTACCTGAAGGTCTGCATCAGAATCAAGGGCCATATTAAGACCACCAGATACAGTAAAGCCGCTTGTCATGCTGGCACGAACAGTATTGATTCTTCCCATAACGCCAGAATAAATCTTTGAAGCATATTCAGGCTCAAATGGAACGGTAGAAATCTTAAGATCTGTAAGAAGACCTTTTCCTGTAATTTCAAAGCCTTCATCATCAAAAATCTTAAGGATGGCATCTACAGCACACTTTGCATCAAAGGCAGGAACTCCAGGATATGAACCAAACTTTTCTGCAGGAATATTAAGAGGAATATTCTTGATTCCATAATCTGCGCGGATTAAAGGCTCTTTTGTATCTGTTCTGAAATCAACTACAAGCTTTGCTGTATGCTGAAGGTTATAAAGCTCCATATTGAAGTCAATTTTTGCAGGTTTATTTATGATATCCTGATTGCTTGCAATGTCTGTTGCCTGAGCAAAGAAATTTGGACCAGAACCGGCCATCTTTTTGATCCAGACTGAAGGAACCTTGTCCTGTCTGTAGAAAATGTCGCGGCCGGGAGCACGATGAACAGAATACTTTGTTTTTTCTTTCTTTTCTTTTTTAGCCTTTGCTTCCTTCTTTTCGCCGCCCTGCTTTGTTTTCAGCTCAAGCAGATAATTTACACCTTTCTGAGCGTATGGATAGTATTTACCAAGAACATCGCAGGCAACATTTTCGAACATACCGCTGATAAGCTTTGTTCCATCAGAAATATTAAGTGATTTGATTTTATTGATTTCTGAGTTTGCAAAGTTCATATCGTGAGTAACCGCATTCTGAACTGTTTTTCTAAGGGCGTCTGCCTCGGCAATATCTGCATTAAAGCTGTTCAAAACGCCTGAAGCATCATTCTTAACCTTGTCGATATTTTTGTAAGTAGAATCCAGAGTTTCTATAAATTCCTTAATCTTCAAAGGATTATTCTGAACTGAATTATAATCAAAGGCCATAAGATCGTTTACAGACTTCTGAAGATCATCTACAGTCTTCTGTATTTCTGCCGGTTTTGCCTGCCATTTAGCGATAATTCCCGGAACCTGCTCCTGAACCTGCTTTGAAACTCCAGGACTCTGAAGCTGGGCCGCAAAGTTCTGCATAAGGGTTTCGGGATTAAAGGCATTAAAGAGTCCTGTAATATTTTCCTGCAGAGAGTTTGAAGCTACAGTCTTTTTTTCTGCAAGCACCTGTCCAAGTTTTGATTCAGACGCTTTTTTAGCCGTTCTTTCCTTCTTTTTCTTAAGCTTCCAGAGCTTTCCTGGTGGCAGCTCTCCGGAAGTTTTTCTCTCTGTTCCGCTGTTTACATCCAGCACAGAAAGATCATCTGCCACAAAACGCTTTCTCAAGAGCTGGGCCAGATCGAAATCCAGGGTAATAGAACCAATGTCTACAAGGTTTTTCATGTAGTCATTCTTGTTAGCAATTTCAATCTTCTGGATTTTTAAGGAAGAATCAAGGAATTTGAAGTCTACCTTCTGAATGTCGCACTTTGCTTCAAAAATGTTTTCGCAGACAACAGTAAGAGCCTTTTTGATAATTACATTTTTGAACATTGTAAAGGTGATTGGAATAGCCGCAATAAAGGCCAGAGTTACAATGAGAGGTACAAAGTTTACACGGCCTTTCTGGCTTTTTATCTGTTTTGCAAGAGCCTTAAGGCGCTTCATTTCTTTTTTAGCAAGCTGAGCCTGCTTTTCTTCCGGAATCGAATAAAGAGGTATCTGCTTTGTACCCTTTTTTTCTACTTCTGAAAAAAGGCTCTTTACGTATTTTTTATCATCCGGAACATAAAGTCTTTTATAGATTTTTTTCTCGAGTTTTTTTGCTGTATATTTCTTTCTGAAAAGTGATGGTATCTTTTTCATTTTCTGCCCCCTTAGTCCTTCTTAGCCGCAAGAGCAGCTGCTTTTTTTACGAGCGGAACCTTCGAAAGCGCAACAATAAACTTTGTTTTTCGAAGAACTGGGACAACTTTATTTCTCATAAGCCAGATAAGTAAACGGGCAATAACATAAAGAGGTATATAGAGCACCAGACCGCACAAAAGTGAACCTGAAGCAATTGTGTTATTGAATTTAGTAAAACCGACAAAAGGAATATCCAGCAGCCAGGCAAATGTTGGTTCCAGTGCTGGAAGGGTGAGGAACCAGTAGCCTACACTATCAAAGAGGGAATCAAAGAGTGGTGCCAGAAGGGAAAAGCCCAGAGTAGAGAGCACCAGAGCCCCTTTATTAATTCTCATAAAAAGAACAAAAACTGTAATAATGTACCAGAAAATATTGTCTTTCGGCAAAAAACCAAGCAGCATTCCCAAACAAACAGCGTGCGCAATTTCTCCCGGATGCGAATTGCTGTTCAATGCTTTTAAGAATTTAACAATGAACTTAAGCATATAAAACTCCGATTTTCGAATATTATTTATATTTTAACAGAAAGAGTGGAGTTTGCAAGAATTTAAAATTTTGGGGTATTAGGGGCAGAGCCCCTAGGAGGAAGGGTAGCGGAAGACACGGTGGTTGAGCTTGTCGAAACTACCGTGTCTGAAGCGAGGGAGGGGCTCCTCCCTCATAATTACTTATAACTTTAGTTTACTTAGCGTCACGTGCAGAAAGAGCGAACTTTACTACACGGAAGCCAACGTCGTCGTACTTCTTTGAAACTGGTGCAAAGTCTCTTGAAACAACTGTTACGCCTTCGGCTGGTTTTCTATAGCTTCCTCCGCGCATTGCACGGCGCATAACGTTGTTTGACCACGGATTGTAGCACCACTCCCAAACGTTTCCGTTGAGGTCGTACATTCCAAACTCGTTTGCAGCCTTTGTTTTAACATCGTGAGTTTTTCCGTCTGAGTTTCCTGTGAACCATGCAACTGCATCTGGAGATGTGTTTGAAAGGTTGTAAAGATTTGCCCAGTTTTCTGAGAATGGATTTCCTCCGCGTGCTGCAAATTCCCACTCTGCTTCGGTAGGGAGTCTGTAGCCGTTTGCGGCTGGATCTATAACTGCATTTTCTGCCTTTCCTTCTCCATCCTTTGAATTGTCTGACTCTTTTACAACTGCACCGTTGTATTTGTAAACTGGAATAAGACCGTCTTTTTCGCTAGCTGCGTTACACCATACAAGGGCATCTCGCCAGCTGATCATTGTTACAGGAAGATCTGAGCCTGTTGGAGCTGCTCCGTCTGTGCCGGCACTTCCTTCGCGGCCTGGGTTTGCAAACTTGTAACCATTGTCTTTTGCCCAGCTGTAAACTTCATACCAGCGGGTATAAGTTGTTTCTGTCTGAGCGATATAGAAGGCCATTAAATCTACCGGATTGTCGCCTGTAGCCTTTGCAAAGGCTGAATCCCTCTCTGCTCCAGGTACGGTAACCACTTCGATAAGATTTTTAGAAAAACCGTCCTGTGATGCAAAATATACACGTTTTTTAGATTCTGATTTGGCTCCTGCTTTTGGTTTTGAAGCACATCCTGCAAGTACTGTTACAGCAAGTAAAGCCGTGATTGAAAGAACTGTTAATTTCTTCATCGTATAAACTCCTTGGTTTAGAACCTATAAGTTAATGATACCACGGATTTGTGTATCCTGCCATTAAAAAGCGAATTTTCAGGATTTGGTTACAAAAAAGTTGATTTTCGTTTTTCTTTCTGCCTGGCCTTTGAGATATTTCTACTATATTTTTATATCTTTTTTATAGGAAAAATCCTTATATGCAGTATTATTTTAACTGTTGTATAATAAAAATACCGGTCATGCTTAAATGCTGGTGCGGTATTTTTCAGGAGTGTCTATATGAAATATTATGTTAACTGCAGCTCTGCGGCAGGCGGAGATGGCTCAGAAGCTAAACCATTTAATAAAATTCAGCAGGCAGCTGATATTGCTGTAGCTGGTGATGAAGTTATTGTTGCACCTGGCCTTTACAGAGAATATGTTGATCCTAAAAATGCAGGAGAAGAGGGAAAACCTGTTGTTTACCGCTCTTCAACTCCCCGCGGCGCTCACATAACTGGTGCCGAGGAACTTAAGGGCTGGACTAAAGTTGAGGGCAGCGTTTATACAGCTCGTGTTTCAAATAAGATTTTTGGTGATTATAACCCTTATACCACACTTGTAAGCGGCGACTGGTTCATTGCTTATTTTGTTGCCCACACTGGTGATGTTTTCCTCAATGGCAAATCTATGTACGAAGTTCAGTCTCTTGATGAAGTTAAAAAGGCTGAACCAAGTCTTGCTGCCTGGGATACAGAGTTCTCACGTTACAAGTGGTATGCAGAACAGGATACTGAAAAGGACGAAACTGTATTTTATGCAAACTTCCTTGGCCGCGACCCAGAAAAAGATAACATTGAAATTAGTGTTCGCCGTAACGGCTTCTACCCTTCAAAAGAAGGCGTTGGCTATATTACCTTGAGCGGCTTTGTTGTTTCTCAGGCTGCAACTCAGTGGGCTCCTCCTACTGCTTACCAGGAAGGTATGGTTGGTCCTCACTGGTCTAAGGGCTGGATTATTGAAGACTGCGAAATCTACGAATCTAAATGTTCTGGTATTTCTCTTGGAAAATATCTGCAGCCGGAAAACGACAACAAATGGCTCAAGACAAAATACAAGGATGGAACTCAGACTGAACGCGACTGTATCTGTCAGGCTCAGGTTGAAGGCTGGAGCAAGGAAAATATTGGTTCCCACATTGTTCGCCGCTGCGACATTCACGACTGCGGACAAACTGGTATTGTAGGTCACCTTGGTGGAGTTTTCTCTCTGATTGAAGATAATCATATTCATCACATCAATAACAAGCAGAATCTTGCCGGAGCTGAAATCGGCGGAATTAAAATGCATGCCGCAATCGACTGTATTTACCGCAGAAACCATATTCACCACTGTACACGTGGTATCTGGCTGGACTGGCAGGCTCAGGGAACCCGCGTAACTCAGAACTTCTTCCACGACAATATTCCGCCTCGCCATTCTGACCGCGACATTATTGCCGAAGTTGCAGAAGATCTCTTTATTGAAGTTTCTCACGGACCTACTCTGGTTGATAACAACATCTTCCTTTCACCTCGTGCTCTCAAGCTTGCTACTCAGGGAGTTGCTCTTGTTCATAACATTGTTGCGGGAAGCTTTACTGCAGTTGGACGCGGCTGCAACAACGGTGCTCCACACCGACCTTCTCCACGCTACACACCTTACCACATGAAGCACAGAACGGAAGTTGCAGGCTTTATGACAATTCTGCACGGAGACTGTAAGTTCTACAACAATATTTTTATTCAGCAGGAAATCTGTGCTGAGTTTTCAAAGCGTATGCTGGACAATGCTCAGAATGATTGGGATGATTCTAACTTTGTTGCCGGAACCTGCCCTTACGAGCGCTACCCAAGCTTTGATGAATGGAAGGCTGGCTTTGAAGGCTACTGCGGAATGGGTTCTCAGACTACAGACCGCTACTATTCAGAACTCCCGGTATGGGCCCAGGGAAATGTTTTCCTGAATGGTGCAAAACCTATGAGTAAAGAAAGGCCTGCCTATGTAGACAGTGTAAACAAAGTAGAAATCGGTTACGAAGAAAAAGATGGAAAAATCTGGCTTAAGACAAATCTTTATGATTTGATTTCTGAAAAGAAGATTCCTGCAAATGCTTTTGAATGCAAGCTGATGAAGACTGAAGATATTCCTCCAGCTTTTGAACCTGAGCAGAATTACGAAAATCCGGATGGAAGTCCTATCGTATTTGATACAGACTTCTTTGGAAAGAAGCGCGATTCAGGCAAGCTGATTGCAGGTCCATTTGCAAAGGCTGATGAAATTAGTGACAGCCTCTTCTAATTTGATTTAGCCTTTTAAAACATAAAAGCCGGACATTTTGTGATGTCCGGCTTTTTTCATTAACTCACTCTAAATGAGCCTACATTGCAGTATAACCGCCGTCAACCGGGAGAATAACTCCAGTTACGTAGCTTGAAGCAGGGCTTGCAAGGAAGAGAGCTGCTGTATCAAGCTCACCTTCGTTACCGTAGCGGCTGAGAGGAATCATTGTCTGTGCATTCTGCTGGAAGAAATCTGAATCCAGAGTTTCTTTTGTGAGTGGGCTGTAGAAATAGCCCGGACAGATTGCATTTACGTTGATATTGTATTTTCCCCATTCACTTGCAAGGCCACGAGTCATGTTTACTACACCACCCTTTGCAGCATGATAAGGTGAACATGGAGCAACCTTATTTCCAACCATTCCATACATTGAAGCGATGTTGATGATACGGCCATACTTTGCAGGAATCATTGCCTTTTTAGCAATAGCACGTGCCATGCGGAAAGAACCGAACATATCAATATTGATTTCGTTGTAGAACTGATCGTCTGTAATGTCCTCTGCAGGAGCAACAGCACCAGTTCCGGCATTGTTGATAAGAATGTCGATACGGCCGAACTTTGCCATAATTTCATCGATTACGGCATTTACGCGGTCTGTATCAGTAATATCACACTGAATACCTACTGCTTCAACCTTATATGTATCTGCAATTTCTTTTGCAACTGCATCAATCAATTCCTTGCGGCGGGCAATGGCAACAATCTTTGCTCCCTGATTTGCAAGAGCCTTTGCCATCTGTACACCAAGACCTGTAGAACAGCCGGTTACAACAGCAACCTGACCGGTTAAATCAAAATAATTCTTCATAAAAAAATACTCCTCATTATTTTTTTAATAATTGCATTATAACATTTTTTTAATATCATGAATAGTTAGTTATAACTAACTATTTTGTCAGCTCGTAAAAAATAACCGAGGCAGCCTGTGCAACATTAAGACTGTCTACGAGACTCTCCGAGGCACCTGCACCCATGCCGCCCCAGGGAATAATTACAAGTTCATCGCAGTTTTTGCGGACTGCTTCACTTATACCATGCTCTTCGTTTCCAAGAACAATAAGGGCAGGCATTTTGCGGGCTTGTGGCGTACTCAAAAAATCAACTGTCTTTTTAGCAGTCAAATCAGTTCCAACACGAAGCATCTTTCCCTTAAGAGCTTCTAGCAGTCGAACGCTGGAATTTACGCTGTAAATATTTACATACTCCATTCCGCCTTCTGCTACGCGGTAACTGCTTGTTGTAATTGAACTCTGAGCCTCATCATTAGGAATTACAATATTCTGAATTCCAAAAAAAGCTGCACTGCGCACAATGGCACCAAAATTATTTGCGTTTCCAATGCGGTCAAAGAGCACGGCATTCTCACCACGCTCACACCAGCCGTCTGTTATATCGCTGTCCAAAGGTTCAATCTGAGGAGCTTCTATCATGGCAACTACACCCTGGTGATGTACTGTGCCGCTCAATTTTTCCAGGTCTGCAGCCGGTTTCTGATTATAAATGCCGTGTACCTTGGCAAGTTTTTTACAGAGGCCGCCAAACTTTGGTGCCACTTCTTCTGTAAAATAAAGGCGTGTAATCTTCTCCGGATGATTCTTTTCGAGCTTTTTTACAGCTGCAAATCCGCAAACTGCCAGCTCGTTATTTTTCTTGTTCTTCATAAATCTAATATACACAAAAAATTGCGAAATTGATATATTAAAAGTATAGATGTGCCCTGCACACAAAAAAGTAACACATTCATCTGCATCAAGTGTTAAACTACCAAGAGGTATGATAATGAAAAAGCTTATAACCACTATTCTTCTGGCTTGTCTTACTGCCAGCATTTTTGCTCTTCCAAATCTCTTAAAGAAAGAGCAGTTTGGAGCTGATGCAATAAACTGTCTCGAATTCAATTTATCATCTGAAGATTTAAAAATTGAAGAAACCTATGACGTCACAAGCATAGACGTTGAAATATACTGCAACTACAAAAAAATCATTCCTGAAGTTTCGGTTTCGGGCTCCACACTTTATATTGATTCAGCAAACAACGGTGTAAACTTTTTCACAAATCCAACCGGCTACAACTGCACTGTTATTGTTTACGTTCCTCAGAAAAAAGATTTCGATGAAATTTCCATCAAATCTTCCAGCGGAGAAATTGAACTTGCCCGCCCTCTTTCTGCAAAAACTGAAATCAAAATTTCTGCTTCAAGCGGAGACATCAGATCTATAAAAGGACTTTTTGCAGACACTGTAAAAGTTTCAAGTTCAAGCGGTGAAATCAGCCTTTATAATATTGATTCAGATACCTTTAGAGTTACCAGCACAAGCGGTGACATTTCAATCAGAAAATTTACAGGCGGCAATGGTTCCCTTCAGGCTACAAGCGGCAACATAAATGCAGAAGACTTTGCCAGCGAATATGCAGAATTCAAAACTTCAAGTGGTGGTATTACTGTTAAAAAACTGGACTGCGATTATTTTGATGCTAACAACACAAGCGGCGGCATTTCTCTGGAACTCAAAAGCGCCCCTTCCGCAACTTCTTCTCTTGAATGCTCAAGCGGCAACATAAATCTTTACATGCCAATGCGCGCAAAGTTTTCTGTAGAAGCTGCCTGCAGTTCGGGCACCTTCCGCGACAAGTTCAACAACAACCGCCTGAACCCCCGCGAAGGCTACACAATGGACTACAACGGCGGTGGTGCTTTAATAAAACTCCACACCACTTCCGGTGATATTTCTCTGGATTATTAAATATTTTTAAGCCATCCCTTACCGGATGGCTTATTTTTTTATTTTTCAGCGTCAGAAAGTAATCTTTTAGAAAGCTTAAACCAGGTAGCATTCTGTCCTGATTTATACATCGGATACTCAATACGGATTTCCTTCATTTCTTCTACGATAGCTTTCGCTTTATCAAGATCTTCAATTTCAAGGTAGTGTTTTACAAGATTGTATCCAACTTCAAAATTTGATGTATTATCAAAAATATCCTGAAGCTTTGCAAAATCCTGATTAACAAGAATCTCAATTATTGCCTGTTCCTGATTTGAAATTTCATTGTGTTCCTTAAAAACCTTTAAAGCTTCCCGGGCAAAAGGAATGTTACCTGCTCTAAAAAGGCTGTTTACGATTTTGAACTGAATCTCGCCATCATGCTCATAAGGTCCCTGCAGACATGATTTATATAATTCTACAGCCTTTTCATAATTGCCGGCTTCACTATAAGCATCTGCAAGCTGAACGATATTCGAAATAGTTCCCTGGCGTTTTACAAGACGCTCAAGATCTTCAATTTTTTTATTCGGGTGGAATCTTCCATCAATCGCGCTGCCCATATTACTTACCGACTGACTGTGTATTAATTCCGGAAGAACTTCCATAATAAAATAAACAATGCCCCCGATATAAGGCAGAAAAACAATCAGCCAAAGCCATACAAAAGGCTTATTTCTTTTAATCATATGAATTATCAGCAAAAGCTGAAAAATATAAGGCAAAAAAGCAAAAATGTATCCCATAGCCCTATATTATAAAAAATAGTCGGTATTGTTAAGTAAGGATAAAAAAACCGCTCCTCATATGAGAAGCGGTTTCTTGTTTATGGATCCCCGGGTCAAACCCAAGGATGACATTCATTCGTTATTAACGAACTAAGCCCAAGGATTTTCAGTAGGATATCTAACTCCCTTAGGCTGGTTATAACCAATCTCGCTTACGTCTACGCCAATGTACTTGAATACTTCGTAGAGAGCCTTTCCAAAGTGGCCGAATGCAACGGCACCGTGGTGTGGGAAGCCCTTTTCGATGAGCCAGTGGCGGTAGAAGCGGCCCATTTCTGGGATAGCGAATACACCAATTGATCCGAATGAGCGTGTAGCAACTGGAAGAACTTCACCCTGAGCAATGTATGCACGGAGGATGTTGTCAGAAGAAGGGGAATGTCTTCCCCTCGCGCCCACTTCGTTGGTCGCTACCCCTTCTGCGGGCTCAAACGCCGCCCGCAACGCCTGCTTTTATTAAAGGTAAATTGCTGTCGCAATTTGCTATATATAAAATCTAACAATAATAAGAAATCTCTTCAAAATGCTTTTTCCATTCAGAGCAAATATACATAGCCCGAACTTCAATTACAGACATAATATCATTAAGTATGTGCATAGGAATTTTAGACTTATTATGAGCAACAATACAATGCATTGATTTTGTAATCCAGATCTTTGTCCCGTTTTTCTGGGGTCGTCCTTGAGCTACATGAACATGCACAGGCTCTTTTGGTTCACCTTCATCAGACCAGAAATATACCACATAAGAACCAATACTAAAAATTTGCGGCATTTCCAAAACCACCTTGTCGGGCGAATTTATAAATTACATGAGAGCCTTTTTCTAAAATATCCTGAAACTCTTTTATTTCTTCATCTGAAAAACCATTATTCTGCCAGGTATAATCAGGAAGGATACAAGTTGCGTCAATGAAGCCACCTTCAACAGGTCGCTCTATATAAACACGAATTTTTTCTACTCCATTTTCTTCGAAGATACTTGAATGAGTAATTTCTGTTTCATCTGGCATTGTCATAAAAGGATATTTCATAGACATAATCTCCTTCGGGATTATTATACCATAAATATTTTAATTGTCATTATGTTTGAAATTAAGTTTCTAGGTTAAAAAAGAAGTCTGCGGTCCCTATCGGTGCAAAGCACTCGCTGCATAAGCAGGAGAAGGACTTCCGCGACTCACGGTTTTAATATATTAGATGTGTTTGACGCCACTCCAAAAATTGACAGTTGTCATACGAGGATTTATGAATTAAGCCTTTTTCCTATGGTTATTTGATATATTTTTAATAAAAAAAATATAGGAATCGCATAAAATAATATCATTGAAATTATTGCTGCTATTTCTTTACTATGAAAAAAACTTTCAAATAAAGACATTATTTTTTTTATAACTTCAGGATATCTTTTATTTAAAATAAATTCATTCCAAATACAAAAAAGTTAATTAAAATTATACACATATAATTAATGATTTTTTTTACCATCGGTATCTCCTTCAGAATAATTCAAAAACTCCTAAATGGAGGCAGCAGCCGTTTCCTTCACAAGAGTATTAACTAAAGTATCCCCTGCAGTTGTTATTCCATTTTTTGTGGTTGACGACCATCCAAAAAATTGACAGTTGTCATACAATTAAGTTTTGCCTAAATAATTAAATGCACCTTCAAACTTATACCAAAAGAGCTTGCAGGTGCATTTTTATTATGCACTTATACTAAATTTAATTCGTGGATACGCTGCAAATTTTCCCGTGTCATCAAAAAGAGTTGTCATATTTTATCTAGAGAATTTTTTTTATCATACCTAATGATTTTACTACAAAATCACAATACTCATTTTTTTTCTTAATATTATGTACCAAAACAGTTTTCATTCCCACAGTTTTTCCACCTTTCATATCTGCCATTGGATTATCTCCAATCATATAACAAATATCAGGTTTACCTGATTTATCATACGCATATTGGAAAAGCTCTTGTCTAGGCTTTTCATATCCAATTAAAGAAGATAAATAAAAATCATCCAAAAAATTTGAAAAATCAAGTCTATTAGAAACTTCTACCAATTCTGGAAAATTGCTTGATATGATGTAATTATTAAATCCCTTTGTTTTAGTATATCTTAGAATACTTTTTGCATCCCAATACTTCTTATACTTATAATTAATGACATTATTTTTAAAGCTTGAAAGTATTACATCTAAATCAGAATCTCCAGTTATACTTTTTAGTGAAATTTCTAAATCATTTAGCAAATAGCTCCACCATAAATCACCGACTTTACCTTCAAATGACTCTTCAGGTTTATACCATGAACAAATTTCCCGCATTATTTTCTTGGCATAATCTTTTGTGATATTTATTCCATTCTGTTTGCAGGCTGTTATTAGGGAATCTCTAAATGACTCATTAGGATGAATCAAAGTTCCATCAAAATCCCAAAATATTGCTTTGCTCATCTATTTTACTCCTAAAAAGAAAACATAAAATCATCATATCTATAAAATCTCCAAAATTTACAATCAACTTTAGGTTCCACTTCCTCAAGTAATGATCTTAAATTTTGATTTTCGACTATTAAATTATTTACAATCTCAATATCAAATGCAAAATCTTTATAACTATCTTCAAATTTTTTTCATCATTTACTAGCGCTTCTTTACAATTAAAGATTCTACAAATCATATCTGAGGTTGACGACCCTCCAAAAATTGACAGTTGTCATACAGCAGATGGATATCGCCTCTAAGGAGGGAATACCTGTGATGCGTCCTATGTTTTTGGAATATCCGGAGGATGAGGTATGTTATAAGACAGGTGACCAGTATATGTTTGGAGAGGACATACTGTTTGCACCGATTAGTAAGCGTGGACAAATGGTAAGGAAAGTATATTTACCAAAAGGACGCTGGATACTTACACAAAATAATTTATTGTTTGAAGGCTCACAGTGGGTAGAGGTACATGCTGATATTTCTGAATTTATAGCTTTTGTCAAAGAGGGGGCAGAAGTAATGGAAGTGTTTATGAATAAGGCATTGGGACAGGGCTGCGATAGATGAGGACAAATATATGGGAAAGATACGTTTTGCAATTGTAGGAAGTGGCTTAATTACTTATAGTGCGCTTAAATTGCGTGGGTGAGATGCCTTCATAGCGCTTAAAGGTTGACGACCCTCCAAAAATTGACAGTTGTCATACCTGTCCTCTTCTACTATTATAGTACAAATTTATTCTCTTACAACGATATAAAATCATTTGTTCCAACTATTTCTTCCTAAGGATCTGGTTCAAACTGATAAAAGCCCATATCGCAAATTTCATTTGCATAAAAAAAGACTGCCGGTTTTCCGACAGTCTTTCAAAAATCCTAAAACAGGTGGTTTCGATACGGCCTTCGGCCTACTCAACCACCGTATTATGAATCCCCGGGTCAAACCCGAGGATGACACCTATAGGCTTATGCCCAAGGATTCTCAGTAGGGTATCTAACTCCCTTAGGCTGGTTATATCCAATCTCGCTTACGTCTACACCAATGTACTTGAATACTTCGAAGAGAGCCTTTCCAAAGTGGCCGAATGCAACGGCACCGTGGTGTGGGAAGCCCTTTTCGATGAGCCAGTGGCGGTAGAAGCGGCCCATTTCTGGGATTGCGAATACACCAATTGATCCGAATGAGCGTGTAGCAACTGGAAGAACTTCACCCTGTGCAATGTATGCGCGGAGGATGTTGTCAGAAGTTGACTGCAAGCGGTAGAAAGTGATAGGACCTGGAGCAATATCTCCTTCCAAAGTTCCGTTTGTAACTTCGATTGGGAGAGAGCGTGCCATAATCTTCTGATACTTCATCTCGCAGAATGCAAGCTTCTTTGAACATGTGTTTCCGCAGTGGAAGCCCATGAATGTATCTGTAAGAGTATAGTTTGTCTTGCCCTTGATTTCTGAATTGTACATATCCTTTGGAACAGAGTTGTTGATGTCGAGCAATGTAACGATATCATCAGAAACAACAGTACCAATGAATTCAGAAAGACATCCGTAAATATCAACTTCACAAGAAACTGGAATACCTTTTCCTGTAAGGCGGCTGTTTACATAGCAAGGAACAAAGCCGAACTGTGTCTGGAATGCAGGCCAGCATTTACCGGCAATTGCAACAAACTCGCGGTAGCCCTTGTGAGCTTCAACCCAGTCAAGGAGAGTAAGCTCATACTGAGCAAGCTTTGCAAGGATTTCAGGTTTTTTGTTACCCTTTCCAAGCTCTTTTTCCATGTCAGCAACAACTTCTGGAATACGAGCGTCGCCAGCATGCTTGTTGAATGCTTCGAACAAGTCAAGCTCAGAGTTTTCTTCAATTTCAACACCAATGTTGTAAAGCTGCTTAATAGGTGCGTTACAAGCAAGGAAGTTAAGTGGACGTGGTCCGAAAGAAATAATCTTAAGGTGATTCAAAGCATAAACTGCCTTTGCAACTGGCAAGAAGTCGTGAATCATATCAGCACAATCTTCTGCATCACCTACTGGATATTCAGGGATATAAGCCTTAATGTTGCGGAGCTGCAAGTTGTAAGAAGCGTTGAGCATACCACAGTAAGCATCTCCACGGCCGTCCATAAGGCTGTTTCCAGACTCTTCTGCAGCTGCACAGAACATCTTAGGACCATCAAAGTGCTTAGCAAGCAAAGTCTCAGAAATCTCTGGACCAAAGTTACCAAGGTAAACACAAAGAGCGTTACAACCGTTCTTCTTGATGTCTTCCAATGCCTGAACCATGTGGATTTCGCTTTCTACAATACAGATTGGGCATTCGTAAATATCGTCTGCACCATACTTTTTTGTGTAAGCTTCAACAAGAGCCTTTCTGCGGTTTACAGAAAGTGGCTCTGGGAAACAGTCGCGGCTAACAGCCACAATACCGATCTTAATTTTTGGTTTGTTGTTAATCATTTATTATACTCCTATAAAATTTTTTCACATATAAAGGGGGAAAGCCGACCCCTTAGGGAGCGACCCTGCGAAGCAGGGTAAAAACAGTCCAGTGGACTGTTTTTAGCGAGTCTCGGCGAAGGCTATGCCTGAGCCGCCGCTCGCTATACTCTTTCCCCCATCAAATTTACTTGCTCTTCGCAATGTCAATATTAATACCAGTCAAGCCAACAAAAGCGCCAGCCTTTGCTTCGCTTGAATCCGGATGAGCAATGAGCCACTTGTTGCGTGCCCAGAGCAATTTATCTTCGAAATCAATTTCTTTGATAGCAGGCTTTTCTGTGTTTGTATCCTTTGGAAGAACGATAATTACACGGAAACCTTCCTTAGAAACTTCGCCGTTCTTTACAGCGTTACATGGCGCATAGTGAAGAGTTGTCTCGTAAACTTCAACAACAGTTCCCTTTGGAACGTAGAAAGCTTCTACAGCGCTTGTGTTCAATTTTCCATTTTTTACAGACTGAAGAGATGCGAGAAGAAGAACCATGTCATTAGAAGGAATGTTGAGCTCAGAACCACGGTGCCACTCAAGACAGTTGAGTTTTGTGTTGTTACCATTACAGTAACCAACCTGAATTGGCATTCCGCCGTAAGCGTTGTCGCTGAATTCTTTTGCAATTGGAAGAGCTTCCAATCCAGCATCGCCCGGCTCATAAATTACGGCATTGTCTGGTTTTTTAGTTGTGTCATCAAGTTTCTTGAGAAGGTCTGTTACATCATAACCTGTAAGAACCTTTCCATACTTTTCAAAACTGTGACTGAAGACAGATTTAATACGCATGCTTTTTTTATACTCCTATTAAACGTTTTACTTATTCTTCAACCGCTCCGACGGCCAAAAAATTTTCGCAGAAACGCTCATTTTCATTCTATCACTAAGTAAAAAATAATGCACTAAATAAATTTTGAAAAACAAAAAATTTATCATCAAAAAGCAAAACGAAAACGTTGTAGTAGGCAACCGGTTGCCGTCAGTAAAACTTCATTGCAAGGAGCATGGCAATGATGCAATTCATTAATAGAGATTCCTACCATTATTAAGAATATTCCCCCCTATTATTTGAACCAGTTTTTTACCATAATAATCAGCATGAAAACCTTATTCGAAAGCTATAAAGATTATTTTAGAGTTGGTGCTGCCATCAGCGGAATTATTTTGATGAATGATGAAGAGAAGGCCGAGCATTTTGAGCATATGAAGGCCCGCTATGAAGACTTTAAAAAGAACTTCAAGCCTACTCCTGAATTCCCAGAGTTCAAGTTCCCGGAACCAAAGCCTCTTCCTGCAGGGGATATGCCGGACAAGGAACTTGCAGCCAGTCAGTTTAATCTTGTAGTTGCTGAAAATGAATGTAAGATGGGCTCAATTTACCGCCTGGGTCCTGATGGCAAGCCGTTTTTTGATTTTAAGGCAGCCGACCGCCTCCGCGATTTTGCAAAGGCAAACGGCCAGGATATGCGCTGGCACACTCTGGTATGGCATAATCAGTCTCCTAAATGGATTTTTGAAAATGATGATGGCAGCAAGGTAAGCAAGGAAGAACTTGAAGTCCGCCTTAAGAACTATATTTTTACAGTTGGCGAACGCTACCGCGACGATATCTGTTCTGTAGACGTTGTAAATGAATGTATATCAGATAAAAACTTTGTCCTCCGCGATGGAGCCGACCGCTCTCAGTGGTTCGATATCCTTGGCCCTGAATATGTAGACAAAGCCTTTTTCTGGGCAAAAGAAGCCTTCCCAAAATCAAGTCTGGTAATCAACGACTATAATCTGGAAATGGTTCCTGGTAAACGCGAAGGAATGTACAAACTCCTCAAAGGAATGCTCGAGCGCGGAGTTCCTGTAGATACAGTTGGACTTCAGATGCACATCAACATTGAATACCCGCCGGTGAGCGAAATCGAAAAGATAATTGAGCTTTACGGAAGCCTGGGTCTCAAGGTAATCGTAACTGAAATGGAAATTTCTATGTACGCAGACCGCGAACAGGATAAGGGCATTTTTGAAAAACGTAAGGAATACACTGCTGAGCTTCTCGAAAAGCAGGCAAAGCGCTACGAAGAAATCTTCGAATGCTTTAAAAAAGAGGCAAAGGCCGGCATCCTCAAAGACGTTATTCTCTGGGGCATTACCGACCGCATGAGCTGGAAAAACGGTTTCCCAGTCCCAGGCCGCACCGACGCCCCTCTCCTCTTCGACGGTGAAGGAAAGCCAAAGGCAGCCTTTGACAGATTGTGTAAATAAATATGTAATATAAAAAAGGAGTTCTTATGAAAAAAATCATTTCATTAATTCTTTTGTCTTTATTTTTTATTCCTACAATCTTTGCAGAGCTTAACAGTTCTGACAATCTAAAGGTTAAAAACAGAAATAACTCTGATGCCATACATCAGTACACAAAGGAAGAACTTGGAATCATCAATAATTATATTAATGAAATGGTTCTTGTAAAAGATTTTAAATCTGATGGAAAAAAGCGTTCTTTTAAAATTGGAAAGTTTGAGGTTACCCAGGAATTATACAAAGCAGTCATGGGAACAAATCCAAGTTATTATTCTAAAAATCCAGCTGAAGATGAAGATCAGAATAAACGTCCTGTAGAATTTGTAAGCTGGTATGATGCCGTTTATTTTTGCAATGTACTTACAACTCTGACAATGGGCGAAGATGAATGCTGCTATACAATTACAGATATTGTTACAAAAACTGATGATCTTAAAGCTCAGAAAGATAAATTTATTAAAGAAGACCCTACATTTAAAACCTTCATAAAAAGCGCAAACGTTACCATTAATCATAATAAAAAAGGCTTTAGATTACCAACAATGGATGAATGGCTTTTTGCCGCAAAAGGTGGAAGCAAAACCAATAATTATAAATATGCCGGAAGCAATAATTTGCAAGAAGTCGGCTGGGTTCAATCTAACAGTAATAAAACACATCATCAGGTAGGCTTATTAAAAGCAAATGAACTTGGTATTTATGATATGACTGGCAATGTAAAAGAATTCTGCGAAGACCTTGCCTTTTACACAAATACAAGAAATCAAGTCTTTCCAAGAAGAATTCAAGTTGGTGGAAATATGTTTTCTGATGAAAATAACGCTCTTCTTTCTTATTATGAAGAAGGCTTGGAATATCCAGGAAACGGCGGACAAGGCTTCCGTATTATTAATCAATTAAAATGATTTCTTTCTTTGCAGCTTGAATAAAAGTCTCAAACTTTGCATAGGCATCAAAAATCTGTCCCTGAAAGAAAATACCCTGAGTGTCCTTTACATTGTATTTATCCATTAGAGTAAAAAGCTGGTCTATTTTCTTGTCGGATTCATTAAGGTGTACATCTGTTTCAATCTGGTGCTGTCGTATAGATTTAAGCTCGGCAAAGATTTGCGAATTGCTTTGGACGAAATGACGCATGGAAACAAAGGCCTTTACAATCTGAATACTTGCTTTTACAGCAGTTTCAGATTTTAGAACTGACGCAAGCATTGTAACGCCGTGTTCTGTAAAGACATAAGGGGCTTTTCGTATACCTCCCCAACTTGATGTCGCAAATTGCGACATCAAGATTTCATCTTCATGTTCATTGTTCAAGGTCGCTTTTTGCGAACTTGAAGATTTTGATATCACAAATTGTGATATCAAGTTTTCATCTGAAACAGGATTTGTGTTCAAGGTCACAATTTGTGATTTCCAATTTTCAAATTCTTCGTCATTCATTTGAAACATAAACTCTTCAGGAAATCTGTTAAGATTTCTTTTTACTGCCTGATTAAGCGTACGAGTTTCTACACCATAGAGTTCCGCAATATCGCGGTCAACCATTACCTGTACACCGCGAATAACAAAGATTTTCTTTCTGTTATCAAACCTGTCACTAATCAAACACTGCTTTACTGAATAGCTCTTTCAAAAGCTGGTCTGTCTGATCAATTAGAGCGTTGCAGGAATCAACAAACATAAATACTGTTAATGGTTCCTGCAGACGATTCTGGCTTGGGCTAAGTGCATAATACTTTGCCCCTCCAGATCCACTGCTTCCTGCAAATTTTGTCATATCAAATGCATGTTCACATCTAGCCCCGCTCCATTTTCCAGGTTCAATGGTTGCTGCATAAATGTATCCACGGCTTCCCTGGCGGGCATCAGCGTATTTTGTTAAATCTTCATAGGTATATTTTTCAAAGATTTTACCGTCAATCTCTTCATTTTCTTTTTTAATGATATTAACAGATTTCAAAAGATTTGCTTTTGCTTTCTTTGAATCAGCCGCTGCTGGATAAACCATAATTATTAAAGAGATACTTGCCGGCTGTTCGTTCAAGGTAAATCCGTCTATTCCAAAAATACACATTGCCGGTTTACCATCTTCACTTTGCTGATATCTTAGATTCCAGCTGCCTTTACCCGGGAAAGATATTCCATACATTGTACTGTAAATATAATTATAGCCTTCTTCTTCCTGAGAAATTTTCCAGACCTGATTTGCCTCATTTTTTTCCTGAGATGAACTTTCTTTGATATGATTTTTTATCATTCCAAGCAGCTGCTGATTCTGAATGTTTTCTTCCGGAATTGTTCCACCATTAGTGATTGAATATAAGGCATTGAAAGGCATATCACACATGAACTGTGCATAGGCATAGTTTTCAATAAAGAATCCGCCTATGTAGTAATTTTTCATCTTCATGTATTTTTCGAGTTCGTTTTTGCCCTCAAGAGTTTTTCCAGTTGTAACCAGAAAGTTACCATAAATCCAGTGATGTTCTGCATTCTCCGGGTAATCTTTTTCAAGCGAATTAAAATCTTTTTCTACATCAGTAAATTTAACCTCATCATAATTGTAAAGACAGCGGCCCACTAAAAGTTTAAGAAGACGTTCATCATAATTTGCTTTTTTCTTTTTTTTGAGATAGGAATATAAAGCATTTGCTGCTTTTAAATCATCTTTTTTTTCTTCTTTGTGATTAAAATCAGAATAATTTATTGAATAATAGGCATTCCCAAAATCAAGAAAGAGTGCCTCAAATTTTTCATCTTTAGGAAGATTGTCAAAATTAATTGCCGCAGGCGAAGCAGCTGCAGTAATTACAAGAAACAAAATAACAGATACAGATAATAAAAACTTTTTCATATAGAACCTCTGAACTAATCATAAAATAATTTTCCAGATTCTTCTATCATTAATTCTGCAAATTCCATTTATAAAAAATCTTTAAAAAACTATCCTTTCGCCATATAATAAAAACAAGAGGTAAAATAATATGGCAAACTTAAAAGACGGACTTAGTGCCGCAGGTAAAGAATTAAGCGCTTTCAAAAAGTTTATTTCACGCGGAAACGTGATTGATATGGCTGTCGGTGTAATTATCGGCGGTGCTTTTGGAAAAATCGTAACCAGCCTTGTAAACGACATCATCATGCCGCTTATCGGGCTTGCCCTGGGCAAAATCGATTTTGCAGGCCTTATGTTCAAAATCGGCGATACAGAAATCAAATACGGCGTATTCATTCAGACTGTTGTTGACTTCCTGATTGTAGCCTTCTGTATTTTCGTAGTTATTCAGATTTTCGAAAAGTTCAAAAAGAAGGAAGCTGAAAAACCAGAGGAGCCGCCTGCAATCGTAAAATCCGACGAAGCAATCCTCCTTGAAGAAATCCGCGATTTACTTAAGAATAAATAAATTATCTTTTATCCACTTTGCAACGCCGTCCTTCTCGTTTGAAGCACAAACCTGATCGGCGGCGTTTTTTACTTCCTCAATTGCATTTTCCATAGCAATTCCTTTACCGCAAAGCTTTAGCATTCCAATATCATTAAAATCATCACCAAAGGCCGCAATTTGTGAGCTTTCAATATTCAGGTGACGGCAGAGTTCTTCTATTGCCTTTTCTTTTGTAGCTGCTTTTTTGCTGAGCTTGTACCATGGAATATCTGAAAATGGAAGATAATCAATTTGATCCAATCCGATAACAGAAGCAACCTTTTCTACCTTTTCTTTATCCAGACTTTCTATGCACATTTTCATGCAGGTTTCGCGGAAGTCTGAAAAATCATTATAAGTCCAGAACTTGTCGCCCAGCTCATCGCGGGAATTAGAATAAAGGGCATGCTCGTTATCCGCGGAAATAATTACGTCATTTCCAAAAACTTCAAAAGCCGCATCAATCAGCTTACGGATTTCTTCAACGGTAAACTCGCAGTCGTAAATCTTTTTATCCTGATAATAAACAATACCACCGCCGTTTGTAATGAGAATATCCGGCTCTATGCCCTTAAGAAATTTAATTGCATTAACTTTTGCGCGGGAGGTACAGATACCAAAAAGCAGACCCTTTGCCTGAGCCTGCCTGATTGTCTCTTTTGTAAAATCTGAAATTGATTTGTCGTCGCGGAAGAGTGTTCCGTCTAAATCTGAAAGAATAATTGATGTGTTTTCCATATTTAATTATGGAGAAGTTTGAAGAAAAATACAAGGGTCAGGAAACAGAAACATACAATTATTAAATATTGTTATTCCTTGCGATTTTGGGGTTTTAGTTTAAGATTAATAATAGGTTTGCTGCAGACTTTGCAGTACCACATGCGCAGGGCGCGAGGAGTTACAATGTTCGATTTTAAATATTTTACACCTACAAAGGTTTTGTTCGGAAAGAATACTGAAGATAAAGTTGCTGAACTGATTCAGGAGTTTGGCGGTAAAAAGGTTTTGATTCATTATGGTGGAGGAAGCGTAATCCGCTCGGGGCTGATGCAGCGCGTTACTGATAAGCTTGATGCTGCGGGCATTTCTTATGTAAAACTTGGTGGTGCTGTTCCTAACCCCCACCTGAGTCTTGTGTACGAAGGAATCGAGCTTTGTAAAAAAGAAGGCGTTGATTTTCTTCTGGCTGTTGGCGGCGGTTCTGCAATTGATTCAGCTAAGGCAATCGGCTACGGTTTGATGAACGAAGGTGATGTCTGGGATTTTTATGATTACAAACGCCAGGCAAAGGCAAGCATGCCTCTGGGAGTAATTTTGACTCTGGCTGCAACCGGAAGTGAAATGAGCGATTCTTCTGTAATCACAAAAGAAGAAGGACTGGTTAAGCGCGGATATTCGAGCGACTACGGACGCCCTAAGTTTGCAATTTTGAATCCAGAATTAACTATGACTCTGCCTGATTATCAGACTGCCTGCGGCTGTACTGATATTATGATGCACACAATGGAGCGCTATTTTACAAACGGCGGAAATATGGAAATCACTGATTCCATGGCAGAAGCCCTTCTCCGCACTGTAAAAGAAAACGCAAAGATTCTTGCCCGCGATCCAAAAAATTATGATGCCCGCGCAGAAGTTATGTGGGCCGGAAGCCTTTCTCACAACGGCTTAACTGGTTGCGGTAACGACGGGGGCGACTGGATGACTCACAAGCTTGAACACGAACTCGGTGGCCTTTATGACGTAGCTCACGGAGCAGGTCTTGCAGCCCTCTGGGGAAGCTGGGCCCGCTATGTTTACAAGAACTGCCTGCCTCGCTTTAAGCGCTATGCGATTAATGTTATGGGTGTACCAGCTGTTGGCAGCGACGAAGAAATCGCCCTCAAGGGAATTGAAGCCATGGAAGATTTCTACCGCGAAATCAAAATGCCGACAAACCTCCGCGAGCTTGGCGTTGAGGCAAGTGATGAAGACCTTAAGTTGATGGCTCACAAATGCGCTGTCGGCGTAAACGGCGGAAAAGGTTCGGCACGCTTCCTCAAAGAGGAAGACATGCTTGAGATTTATAAGATGAGCAGATAATCTTTCTTTAATAATTTTATTCAACAGTCGGGCAAAAAAGCCCGGCTGTTTTTATGAACTTTTATATGACATTTTCCCCTTGAATTGTCATTTTCAATAAGTTATAGTGATACTACGGTGGTTGAGTAGCCCAAAGGGCGTATCGAAACCACCAGAATGCATTTTGAGGTTATAACCGCTATGATTATCGATTTTGAATATCAGCCGGTTCTGGAAGATTATAAAAAGAACGGCGACATGAAGCTTGGTTCTATTCTTAAGATTCTGGAAAACTCTGGAAACAAACATTCCGATACTGCTGGCGACACCATTCTTGAAGGTTCAAGCAATGGTAAGGCCTGGGTACTTACAGATTGGATGATAGACGTAATTACCTACCCTAAATACGGTGATAAAATTGTGGCCCGTACCTGGTCTGAGCCGGTAAATCATCCGCTTATCTGTACACGAGATTTTGAAATGTACTGTAATGGCCAGCTTTCTGTAAAGGGAACTACAAAATGGATTCTGCTGGATCTTACAACAAATCGACCGATAAAAATCACTCAGGAAATTATTGATAAATATCAGCCGGAAGATAAACACACTTACGAAGATACAAAACTTCCAAAGCTTATTGCGCCGGAAAATTTCAGCCGCGAAACTCCAATTGCAATCCGCCGCCTGGACATTGATTTTAACGACCATGTTCACAATCTTACATATCTTGATTACGCACTCGAAGGTTTGCCGGAAGATGTTTTTGATAACCGCAATTTTAAGAAACTTCGCATAAGCTACAAGCTGGCCGTAAAATCTGGTGAAGAAATTATCTGCAAGTATGCAAATGTTGAAGGCCGCCACATCTGCTGTATTTACGGCAAAAGCGGCGACCTCCGCACACAAATTGAATTCGACTAGTTTTTTTTCTACAACTTAAACCTGTTAAGCTCCGCTGTAATGGCACGAACAGACTCTTTGTTTGCTTCTGCCTTTGCGCGGACTGTAGAGAAAGATTCTGAGAAGTTATTTACAAGGCTTTCTGACTGAGCAACCGAATCATTTACCTGACCGGCAAGATTAACTACCTCATTCAAATCATTCATAATTTCAGAAGTATAATTTGCCTGATTCTTTGCAAGGCCGCTTACATCTTCAATCTGTTTTACAATAATATTTGTACTTGTAAGAATTGAGTTTGCATCTTTTGACTGCTCACCAACGGTCTTAGAAATTTCTGCAACAACCTGGCTCTGCTCTTCAATTTCCTTCTGAATCTTGTTAAAGGCATTACTTGTAAGTTCCATGTTAGAAGAACCAGATTCCATAGCCTTGGCAATTTCATTGATAAGGTTACTGATATCTTTTGTAGAATTCTGAGTAGATTCCGAAAGTTTACGGATTTCATCTGCAACGACAGAGAATCCCTTACCGGCATCTCCCGCATGAGCCGCCTCAATTGCCGCGTTCATGGCAAGAAGGTTTGTCTGAGAAGCAACTGCCTGAATCACCTTGATTACTTCAATCATGCGCTTAGACATTTCGGTAATTCCATTAATAACCTGCTGGGTCTTTTTAACTTCGGCACTTCCTGAAATAGATTCATTTGTAAGCTGATTAGAAAGAGTCTGTGCCCGTTCAATGAGTAAAGTAATCGATTTAAAGTTATTTACCATTTCAGACATTGAGTTTTCATTCTCTTTTTCAGACTTAAACTGGAAGCCTGTAAAGTCACTTACTTTTGATGCGTCTGAATTAAGCTTTGTAACACCACTATTTACAGAGGCAAGAAGTTCAGCCTGATTTGTAGATTCAAAACTGATTGCCTGGAAGCGCTCTACAATCTGCTTAACATCCTGAGAAGAAGATTCTGTAAGACCCATCAGCTCTTCAGCACTTGAGTCTACAGAGTCGGATTCCTGCTTCAATTTCAAAAGTGAAGTACGGAGAGAATTCATCAAAAGATTCAATTCAGACATGATGATACCAAAGTCATCAAAGGTACCTACATAAATACGGCTCTGCAAATCACCTTCTACACGCAGCTTTTTAATCTGATCAATAGAATTTTTAAAACGATTTCTTAACTGAATGAGAGTGATAAGAATAAGAGGTCCACAGAAAACTACACTCTGAACAATTCCAAAAATTGCCTTGTCTACAAATAAATCCATAGACCAGCCGTGACGAACAGCACTATAGCCAGAACAGAATACATGCCATGCAACAGTAAGACTTGCAATAAGAATTGCCTGTCCAAGGTTCATAGAAACCTTACTCTTCTTAAAATCATCAATAGAAACAAGCTTAAGCTTATAAAGCTCGCGTCTGGCAACAGTAACAAAGCATTTTGTAGAATACTGAACAGCTGTAAATCCGTAGAAGAGAATGAGAATCATGATGACTATCAGGTCTGTTGTGTTGTAATTAACTTTGCCAGCCATGGTTTTAATAATAATTGTTGAACCATTACCAACAGGGTAACCGGCCATAAGAGCGGCAGTAGAAAGTATTCTGATTTTTTTAAGGATTTTATCTACACTTTTTTGTTCTTCTGGAGTTATAGCTTCTGTTTCTGCCTTTTTGATTAAGTTTAAAAGAGGCTTCATAATGATATAACTGATGATTGTAATTACCACACAGATACCGGCTGCAGGACCCAGGGAAGCTCCGAGACTGCTTACCCAATCTCCCCAGGTAGAACCCTTAATCTGTGTTACCTGGAAAGATGAAAGTAAAGGAACACCAATAACTGTACTGATGCCGAAAAACAACATGTAGATTTGGAACAAATTCATATCTCTTCTCCACAACTTTTATCGTAAATTAGATTTTAACCCGGAAAATATGAATTTGTCAAAAAAAGATTGTTAATAAAAGTGTCATCCTCGGGCTTGACCCGAGGATCTATTCTATAGATTCTTCAATTCCTTGTCGTATGTAACCTTCATTCCAATAAGACTGGCAATCACAGAAGCACCCTCTGCAATGATGAATGACCACCAGATATTGTTCACATCACCAGTAAGAGAAAGAAGATAAGCTGCAGGAAGCAGAACAATCACCTGACGAACGAAAGAAACAATCATACTCATCAAGCCCTTACCGAGCGCCTGGAAAACTGAAATCAAAGTGATAGAAACTGCGGCTACCGGGAAGTGAATGGCTATGCGACGAAGGGCCGGTACACCTATAGCGTACATCTCTTCAGATGCATTGAACATAGCAAGCAGCTGGCGAGGGAAAAGCTCAAAAATCAAAAGACCGGCAACCATAATCATAACTGCCGCAATGGCACAAAGTTTAATAGAACGCATGATTCTGTCTTTATGTTTAGCTCCGTAATTGTAGGCTACAATAGGAACAATACCGTTGTTAAGGCCGAATACCGGCATAAAGATAAAACTCTGAAGCTTAAAGTAAACTCCGTAAACCGCAACGGCAGTCATTGTAAAGGCACCGAGAATCAGGTTGATGAGATAAGTCAAAACCGAACCGATGGAACCCAAAAGAATCGAAGGCACACCAACCTTGTAGATGTTTCCGATTGTCTGAAGGTGAGGACGGAAGCCCTTGAACTTAAATTTGATTTCCTTATTTTTTGTAAGATTCAAAGAAAGAGAAATCACAAATCCAACAATCTGACCAAAAACTGTTGCCCATGCAGCTCCGGCAATTCCCAATTTCGGGAAGCCAAGGAGTCCGAAAATCAAAAGAGGGTCAAAAATGATATTTGTGATTGCACCAGCCAGCTGTGAAATCATAGAAAGAACAGTGCGGCCTGTAGACTGAAGAAGGCGTTCAAAAAGAATTGCACCGTAAAGGCCAATGCTTACAATCATACAAATAGAAAGATACTGAACACCGTATTCAATAATTTCAGGATCCTTTGTCTGTGTTTCAAAATAGAGTCGTGGCAGGAAAAGTCCAAGAGCCGCAAAAACAATCATAGTTATTGTATAAAGGAAGATACCGTTGAGGGCGCTGTCTGTAACACCCTTTTCGTTCTGTTCACCAAGGCGACGTGAAAGTAAAGCATTAACACCGACACCAGTACCAACCGAAGTAGAAATCATCAGGTTCTGAATAGGGAATGCAAGAGAAACTGCAGTAAGTGCATTTTCCGAAATCTGTGCAACAAAGATGCTGTCTACAATATTGTAGAGTGCCTGAACCAGCATCGAAATCATCATTGGCAGCGAAATCTGAACCAAAAGCTTGCCAACGGGCATTACGCCCATTTTGTTTTCTGTATTATCCATAATGCGACTATTTAACTGAATATATAAATAAATGTAAAGATATAGTAAAATATAGAAATAAACAGGAGAAAAAAATGACAATTAAAAAACTTGAAGGAAAGGAACGTTTTGAAGCCCACAAGCTTTTTGTGTATTGCTTTCACCAGAGACCAGAAAATATTGAGACCGAACGCGAGAAGCAGGAAGCAGAAACTCAGGAAGACTGGGGTGCTTTTGATGATGAAGGCAAGCTGATGGCCCGCATAATAAATAACCATTATGATTTTTACCTGGATGGAAAGACTGTAAAAACAGGCGGAATTGGCGGTGTTGCAACTTACCCTGAATACAGAGAAACCGGTGCAATCCGGGAGATTTTTAAAACCTTGCTTCTGGAAGCATATAAAAATGGAGAAGTAATTTCCGCCCTTTATCCTTTCAATCATAAATTTTACAGAAAGTTTGGTTATGAAGTTGTACCTTTTAGAAATGAATATAAAATGCATCCTAACGTTCTAAAAGACTACCATTCGTTAGTCACAGAAGAAAAGTGCGAGGTTCGCAGATGGCAGGCAGGAGAGGATGTCGGGGATTTTCTGAGTATTTATAATAAGTTCGCATCCGGCTTTAATCTTTCAGCTCTTCGAACAGAAGAAATGATGAAGGAGCATTTGCAATTTGAAAAGGAATACATTGACCGCAAGTTCTCCTATATCTTTTCACTAGGCGGTCAGCCGGTGGCCTATCTTATTTTCAAAGATGAGTTTAATCCACAGGCAGCAGTTTTGAAGGTTGAAGAATGTGCCTGGACCTGTCGTGCCGGCTTTAATTCTATTTTGAATTTCCTTTCACGCTTTTCTGCTGATTATGGTTCTATTGTGCTGCCCCTTCCAAAAGGCTTAGACCTGCTCAAAATTATACATGCGCCTAATGCCTATGAAATTGAAAAGCACGCCTGCCAGCATTTTATGGTCAGGGTAATGAATGTTTTGAAGCTTTTTGAAGTTATCCGGAAACCAGCTGATTGCGATTTTACAATTAAAGTAGAAGATGATTTAATAGAAGAAAATAATCTGACTCTTAGAGTAATGGCGGATAAGGTTGAAGTGCTGTCGGGCGTGGATGCAGGGGCTGGCGCCGGACTAACTAACGTTAGTAAGCCAAATATAGAACTTGATATCCGCGCCCTGAGTCAGCTTGCAGTTGGTTGTACAAGTCTGGATGAAGCTGCCCTAAGGTCTGATGTAAAAATCAACAGCAATGAAGAGATGCTTCGACGAGTGTTTATAGAAAAACCAATTTTAATAACAGAAAACTTCTAAAACTAAGAAGAGCTTTAAGGAATATTATGAGAATTATACTTGTTAGACACGGCAACCCGAATTACGAAAAAGACTGCCTTACAGCACTTGGCCACAAGCAGGCCGCAGCAGCAGCCCAACGCCTCTTGAGCGAAGGGATAGATGAAATTTTTTCTTCTCCCCAGGGAAGGGCGATGGAAACCGCCGAATATTTTTCAAAGGCCTCAGGCATAAAAGACATCAATGTTCTGGACTTTATTCGCGAAATCCGCTATGGCCGTGAAGGCGAGCTTTACGACGACAAATGGCATCCCTGGAAAGGCGCCGACGATTTGATGCTTGCCGGCCAGAACCTGCAAAGCGACAGCTGGCGCGAATACCCTGTTTACAAGGGAAACTTCGCCACAATCGATGCAGACAAAATTGGCGAAGAAACAGACAAGTGGCTGGCGAGCCTGGGCTATGTGCGCGAAGGCCTCTATTACCGAAACAAGCGGCCCGATGACCAGCAGAGAACTCTTGCCATCTTCTGCCACGGCGGAGCCTCTTCCGCCTTTCTCGCCCGCACCCTGAACCAGACCTTCCCCTACATGTGCGCCCTCTGCCATTTTTCCCACACAGGAATAAGCGTCCTCCGCTTCGACAAAACCCCCGGCAGCCTCGCAATGCCAGTGCTCGAGCTTCTGAATGACGACCGGCATTTGAAGGATGTGAAATAATTTCCATAAGAATTATAAGGAGGGGGAGCAATCCCCAGCCCCCGTAACGCCCCCGACCGCATTATTTTGCCCCAAACGCATAAATTTTGGACTAAAATGCATATAAAATAACAAGATTCATTAAATTATATGCACAGAAAACTCATAAACGCCTTTCTCATTTAAAAAATACGGATAAAACCGGCTCCTTTAACCCATTTTATCCGTAAAATTCATAAAACCCAAAGGCTCAGTTCCCTTTAATTTCGCCCAAAACCATAGCTTTCTCCAAAATCGTGCATATAAAAACACTTTACCATCGGTTTTATATGCATTTTTCGTAAAAAACAAAATTTAATCCGAAATTATAGTACTACTTGCCCGCTTAAAAAAAATCCCGCGCAACACGAAGTCACGCGGGACGGTATATGTAATCACCCCGGAGCTATGCTTCTACGGGATGTAAGTTCAAGCCGTCAAGCACGAAGCCAAACGGCGAGAAGCCTTATTTATTTGCTCAAGATGTCATTCTCAGGCTTGACCGGGGAATCTTTACATCACTGAACAGTATAGATTGTCGGGTCAAGCCCGACAATGACAATTTATGTTACACATACAATGGAGCAACCTGATTCAGAACCTTGTTATATTCAGCATATGCCTTATCATAAGCAGCAACGTTTGCAGGGATTGGCTCGGCGCTCTTTGATTCGTCGAGTTTGATGTGCTCTGCGCAGAGCTGAGCGATGTCGCACTTGCCGTTCATGTTCTTGAGGCACCAGAGAGCCTGTACTGCACCACCAAGGGCAGCTGCTTCGTCCAATGCTGGAACACGGATTGGGAGATTCATTACATCTGCTGCAATCTGGCGCCAGAGAGGAGATTTTGAACCACCACCAATCAGGCGGATTTCCTTTGGCTGGAAGCCGAGTTTGCGGAATGCATCCAATCCACCGCGCATTGCGAATACTGCTGATTCAAGGCTGGCACGAGCAATGTTTGCACGGTTAGTATTAGCTGATGTCAAACCTGTAATGCTTGCGCGTCCGTTTGGAAGGTTTGGAGTTCGCTCACCATTGAAGAATGGCATAACAAGAACACCTTCAGATCCGCAAGGAGCCTTAGAAGCTTCGCCATCAAGATCTTTTACTTCAAGATTAAAGAGGCCGCGTACAAACTCTGTTGCAACTGTACAGTTCATTGTACAAAGAAGTGGGAGCCATCCACCTGTTGAAGAACAGAAGCCAGAAAGTCCGTTTACAGGATCTGCGATTGGCTTGTCTGAGTAACCGTAAAGAGTACCAGAAGTTCCCATAGACATTGTAAGGAAGCCGTCTGCTACAGTACCTGTTCCAACAGCACCCATCATGTTGTCTCCACCACCAGCAGAAACAGGGATTCCTTCAGGAATTCCATAAGCGGCAGCAGCTGCTGCATTTACCTTTCCGGCTGGAGCGCTTGGTTCAATAAGGTTTGGAAGAAGTCCAAGCAATTTTGGATCAATAATATCACAAATCTTTTTAGACCAGCAGCGGTTCTTAGAATCGAACAAGGCAGTACCAGAAGCATCACCATATTCCATTACATATTCGCCGGTCAGCTTCCAGTTGAGATAGTCGTGTGGAAGCATAATATATTTGAGAGCAGCAAAAGCCTCTGGTTTGTTGTTCTTGAGCCAGAGAATTTTTGGAGCAGTAAAACCTGGAAGCATAAGGTTTCCAAGAAGTTTTACAACCTTTTTATCGCCGCCTGCTTTCTTTGTGATGTAAGCACACTGTTCAGTAGTTGCAGTATCGCACCAGAGTTTAATATTGTACAAAGCCTTGCCGTCCTTATCGAGCGGAACAAAACCATGCTGCTGACCAGAAACACCAATTGCTTCAATAGTCTTCTTGTTTTCTGCAGAAAGCTTTCCAAAACAAACTTCAAGTCCCTTGTCGAACCATTCAGCCTTCTGCTCGCGTGTTCCGTCTGCCTCAGAAATCAATTCCATAGGGCAGCTTGCTTTTTCGATAATCTCTTTCTTCTCGTAGTCGTAAATTACAACCTTCATACTCTGTGTACCAAGGTCAATTCCTGCAACAGTTTTCAATTTTATACTCCTTTTCTTTGGTTTCTAACCTATTAATATTATAACAATATCATTCTACTCTTTCTACGGCAACCGGTTGCTTTTTATCCAGCTTTCTGAACATATGAATCAGATACGGAATAGCGGTAATTGCGCTAAAAATATCTGCAACCAGCTGGGTAATTTCTACACCAAAAAGTCCGAAAACCCTTGGAAGAATCAAAACCGCCGGAATAAAATATACTCCGTTACGATTCATAGAAAGGAAGGTTGCAGCCTTAATATGCCTTGTAGACTGCATCAGCATATTTGTTCCAACAATCAGCGGAAGGAATGGAATAAAAGAAATCTGCCAGCGCAAGGCAACAACGCCCACTGCAACTGCAGCTTCGTCTTTTATAAAGCCATGCATAATCTGATTGGCAAAAATGAAAATCACAAGGCCGAATGTGGTCATAACAGCTACGCCGGTTTTAAGCATAAAAAAGTAAGCCTGCTTTACGCGATCGTAGCGTTTTGCACCATAGTTGTAACCGCTTACAGGACTAAAGCCCTGACCAATACCAATCATCAAAGAACCGACAAACCAGACAATCTTTCCGCAGATTGCCATTGCCGCAACTGCCGCATCTCCATATTTAATGGCAGCAGTGTTCAGCAGAATTGTCGCAAGACTTGAAAGTCCCTGGCGGGCAAGAGAAGGAAGTCCTGTTGTAACTGTCTTTCCAAGAATCTGAACAGTAGGCTTATAATATTTTATGTTCATGCGGCAGACAGCTTTACCGCGCAAAAACCAGCTGAGTAAAATTAAAAAAGAAATGCTCTGGCTCACAAGTGTTGCAATAGCCGCCCCGCTGATTCCAAGACCAAGACCATAAATAAAAAGCGGATCCAGAGCAATATTAATCAGTCCACCACTGGTCAGGGCAATCATAGAAAAAAAAGCCTTTCCCTCAGAGCGCAGAACGTTGTTCAAAACAAAGGAAGCACACATTATCGGAGCTCCCCAGAAGATATAACGGGCATAGTCACGTGCATAAGGAAGAATAGTTTCCGAAGCGCCAACCAGACTTAAAAACTGATTTGCAAAAATATTTCCTAAAATAGTAATCAGTGCACCAATAGCAATCGCGGTAAAAAAAGCCGTAGACGCAATCTGATTTGCTTCATCATTCCGCTTCTGGCCAAGTCTTACAGAAACAAGACTTCCACCACCCATACCAAGGGTAAATCCGCAGGCCTGAATAATCGACATAACCGGAAAAACAATTCCAACTGCTGCACTTGCCTGTGTATTTATGTGCGATACAAAAAAGGTATCTGCCATATTGTATATGGAAGTTACCAGCATAGAAATTACTGTAGGGATTGCCAGCCCCGTAATCAAACGGGAAACCGGCGTATTTACCATTTTGTTATACTGCTCTTCTGCAGTAAGATTTTGAGGCTTCAAATTATTCTCCCAGCCCGGCAGCAGTTAGCGCGGACAATCCTGATAGAAAATATTTTACAACTTTTTGTTCCTTTTGACGAATTTTTTAACGATGCGCTGCATTTCTGTAACTTGTAAATAATAATGTCGCCAGTTTCTTTAAACTGGTGATATTTTTTTATATTGGAATCTTAAAATTCATACCTATATGTTTTTGAAGTTCCAATTCTGGAGTTGACCCTTTAAGGATTTT
>Ga0256404_1000603_pt1 | contig 93428 bp, 77 predicted proteins | sample RumenRJG_01DNA_FD_185990 | JGI IMG/M metagenome (GOLD analysis project Ga0256404, IMG submission 185990) | Bovine rumen microbial communities from Lethbridge, Alberta, Canada - RJG_01 | ecosystem: Host-associated > Mammals > Digestive system > Stomach > Rumen | place: Canada: Alberta | collected... | reverse complement strand
AAAGCGAGAAGCGACGACTCGGTGTATTTCGTCACAAAACAAAAACACTTTTCGAAGCAGCGAGTGCAGAGCCAGGCTAGCATGGGCTATGCCGAGTCGCGACGAAATTGGTTACAAAACAACTAAACAAACTTTTAACTATGGCAAAAGAAAAAATTGCGCTGGGTATCAACCTGCGCCAAAACAAAATCACAGGAAACGCCGGTTACGGCAAGTACTACCCTGAGGTAGATGTGCAGAAAACCCTCTCTCTGCGCGGATTCGCCAAGCACATGACTGATCATGGCAGCATGTTCGGACGTGATGTATTGGAGGCTGTGTTGATCAAGATCACTGAATGTCTTCCTGAACTGGTGTCACAGGGCATACCTGTACAGCTGGGTGGCTTGGGTACCTTCTACCCTACGGCGCAGGTGAAGAAGGATGCAGCAATTTCCAGCATCGCTGAGATGGAGGGTCTCGCCCCCAACGACATCGTGGAGGCTATTCACATCCGCTTCCTGCCTGACACTTCGAAGTTGGACAACATTAGTGGCAAGGCCTTCAAGGAGGCTTGCGCCCTGGAACTCCGCAACATCGTGGATACCAAGGAGGTGACTCTCAACGGCAAGATTCGCAAGATGCAGACGCTTACCCCTATCTCTACCGCAGTGGCAGTAACTCGCTCGGGTGGCAGTGTGCCAAGTACTGGTGGTAACACTGGTGGCTCTACGGGTGGCAACACTGGTGGCAACGACGGTGGCAACGGCGGCAACGGTGGCAACGGTGGTGGCAGTGATATGCAGATTTAAGCACCCCTCAGTCCTTCGGACAGCTCCCCTTATAAATCAGGGGAGCAGCTCCCTAAAGCTCCACCCCATGTAAAGGGAGCAGCCAAGGGGGGACAGTTCTAAGCACCCCTCAGTCAGCAAGCTGACAGCTCCTCTTATAAATCAGGGGAGCAGCTCCCTAAAGCTCCTCCCCATGTAAAGGGAGCAGCCAAGGGGACAGTTCTAAGCACCCCTCAGTCCTTCGGACAGCTCCCCTAATAAATCAGGGGAGCAGCTCCCTAAAGCTCCACCCCATGTAAAGGGAGCAGCCAGAGGGGCAGCTCCCTAAAGCTCCTCCCCCTGCAAAGGGGAGGTGGCTCGAAGAGCCAGAGGGGTAAAAGTAAAGTATTAACCTAGACCTAAACTAAAGTATTATGAAAAACAAAGATTTTTGGAAATCCGTTATTCAATTGGCAATATCGGTTCTTACGGCAGCACTGACTGCTATCAGCACGACATCGTGCATGGGGTATGGACCCCTGGGCATCTAAAACAACAAATCCTCCACAAGCGTGGAGGATTTATGTTATCAAGAAAAAACTGGTGAAAAGCTTGGGAATTTTCCAGAATCGTTGTATATTTGTAGCATCAGAACAAACAACATCTGAGCGATAAGAGTTCTAACAACAATATGTTTACGATTTAAAACTTTAAGACGATGAAACAGAATGATGAAAAGAAAGACAAACAGGTTTTGTCTATGGAAGAGTTGAAAAATGTAAATGGTGGAAGCATCCCCACCAGAAAAAAAAGACGATTTGAACCATAATCACGGTTCTGCTGATCAGCCAGTCATGGGGACAGTCATTGATTACCACGATTAGAGAGAGGCACCCTTATCGGATGCCTCTCCCTTTCTAATACCCCATGCAAGAGGTCGCTCCCAGCGCCGTCAGTATCGCCGATGCCAGTGAACTGCTTTCTGCGGTTATTGATGCCAATCCTAAGTTCCATAAGCTATATCAAATGTATAAATTAGTCGCTTGATGAATGAATATTCACTTGCGAAAGTTCAGTAAATTATCACTCATGAAAAAGATTTTAATCATTTCGGCAGCATTGCTACTCTGCGCCTGCACAGGCAGGGAAATAGACCGCAGTAAGGTTGTGACCAACCCCATTGACTTGGATTATGAGTTTACCAAAGGGGATGGACAAGGGACTTCAACATCTGATGTGGACTTGAACGATCCCAACCTGATCAATTCAGTACCAGAAGAATACAAGGAGACTGTAGCACAATTGCTGAAAGTTCCCGGTGCCCTGCAATCGCTGATCGAGCAATTGGCATCACCCAACAACTATCGCGAAGCTGCTGACCCTGTGGCTACCATCTATAACGACAGGTATTACTTGTTTGTCTCGAAATCGGATGGTTATTGGAGCTCTGATGACATGCAGCACTGGAAGCATATACGTACCAACGTATTGCCAATGGACCTCTATGCTCCCACCTGCATGGTGTATAATAACGAACTGTATTGGATGACTTCGGACCTCAACTCGTTATGGAAGACCTCCAACCCTGAAGACGGCAACGCCTGGCAACTGGTGACTGACAAGCTGACGCCCTACCCTGATAACCCAAGCAGGACGGGGCATGACCCTGACTTGCTGCTGGATGATGACGGAAGGGTGTACCTCTATTGGGGATGCAGCAATGTGGATGACATCATGGGCATAGAGCTCGACCCGAACAATCACTTCAAGGCCATTGGGCAACCTGTGACCTTGATCACTCATCAGCAGAACGTGATTGGCTGGGAACGCCCCAGCGACAAGAACGATGTGGAGAAACCTGGCTACAACGAGGGTGCCAGCATGTTGAAATACAAGGGAAGATATTATTTGCAGTATGCCGCCCCTGGCACTGAGTTCGACTCCTACGGCGATGGCCTATACATCGGCGACTCCCCTCTTGGTCCTTTCAAAAAGGCCGACTACCTGCCTATTTCCGTGAAGCCTGGTGGATGGATGACGGGCGCAGGACATGGTGACACTTTCCAAGACAAATACGGCAACTACTGGCACGTGGCGAGCACTGTCATTGCCCAGCGTCATATGTTCGAGCGTCGCATAGGCTTCTTCCCTGTCGTCTTCACTCAGAAAGACAATATGTATGCTCTCACAGACCTCTCCGATCGTCCATACGAACTGCCTAAGGGCAAGACTGACTTCCTGAAGAATCCGATATGGACCAACTGGATGGACCTGACCATCGGCAAGACGGCCACAGCTTCTTCGGAAACCGAAGGCAAGGAGGCTGCCAAAGCTGCTGACCGTACTATCAAGACGTGGTGGAGTGCCAAGACTGGCAATGCGGGTGAATGGCTGCAGATGGACCTGGGCAAAATATATCCCATAGAGGCGGTGCAAACCAATTTCGCAGACGAGGCATTTCCTTTGCGTACATCGGGCAATCCTTTCGTTCCGTACAAATATAAGATAGAAGCGTCTGAAAACGGCACTACATGGACACTTATTGCCGACAAGTCGGCCAACGACGTGACTAATCCTCATAATCTTGTTGTACTGGACAAAGCTGTAGCTGCTCGTTATGTAAAGATTACCAACCTGAGCGAGTTGCCTGGCAAGTTCTCACTGTTCGACTTGCGTGTATTTGGCACAGACAACGGCGACAGACCTGCAGCCATAACAGAATTTCAAGTTGAACGTACGGCCGATCGTCGTACTGCCACCATATCCTGGGAACCTGTACCAGGCGCACAAGGCTATTTCGTTCATTGGGGTACTGATCCTGACGAGCTGTATGCAGCCTGTGAGGTGCTGGAGCCTTCTGTTACCTTAGGTCTCTTCTCTGCTGATATGGATTATTACTTCCGCGTGGACAGCTTCAACGAGAGTGGTATTACCAAGGGCGACTGATGACGAATGTACACGCCCAAACGTTTTACTAAAAAAACGTTAAAAATATTGCAAGTAGAGAAAAAAAGATATGCGTGTAGAATAAAGTAAAATATTGCTTATGCCAAGAAGGGCTAAAAAACAAACAACTACCCCATGAATAAAGAGACACCAAAGTATTGGAGGCTTTCCCTAATCCTGACCCTTTGCAGTGCAATGGTTATTTCGGCATGTTCGAACAGAGATATTTCTGCAGAAAAGGATAGTGTATCGATTATTGCTGACACTGTTTGGGCTTTCGCCCAGAACCATCCGGACGGATTCACCCTCGACATCTGCACGATGACCAAGCCGACAAGAGGTATAGCTGTCAGTTACGCAGAAACGAAGAATAGCCATTCACGCAACCAGCTCGACAAAGTTGTCAGTCATGCCCTCAAGCACGATGGTTTTGTAGGAGGTTGGCTGAATAGTGAAAATGGACTATATTACTTTGACAGTACAAAGCTCTTCCCTGAAACATTGCTTAAAGAGGCCATTCAATTTGGAAAAGAGAACGGGCAACTTTCAGTTTTCATTCTTTCTACCTACTCGGAAATTCCGATTGATGGTAAGGTAGCAGAGATTGTCGAAAGAGGCACAATACTTGTTGGAACTACCGGTGACTATCGTCCGCTGTCTTTCCGTAAAAGTGATGGGGAATATTGGGGTTTTGGAATAGAAATAGCCAAAGAGATTGCTAGTTACTTAGGCGTGGAAGCAGTATTTGTGCAAACCTCATGGCCAACACTGACAGACGATGTCTTGGCAGAACCTCAGATATTCGACATTGCCATAGGGGGCATTACCATTACTGATACCCGGCGTGAGACTATGCTGATGAGTGAAGGTTATTTGGCTAATGGTAAGACCATCCTTTGTCGTTCATCAGAGGCAGGTCATTTCCGCTCTTTGACCGACATCGACAAGCCAGAGGTGCGTGTGATGGTAAATCCAGGTGGTTTGAATGAACAGTTTGCTAATGATAACCTCACTCATGCCACCATTATCGTTCATCCGAAGAACGAAGAAATCCCCTCACTGGTAGCAGAGGGAGAGGCCGATGTAATGATTACAGAGATTACAGAAGCCCCCTATTATATAGAAACCGACGCCAGACTGGCAGCACCACTACTGAACGAACCTTTCACACATGGCGAGATTGGCGTGCTGATGCAGAAAGACAAGGAGGATCTGCTTCAGATGGTGAACAACAAAATCCAAATGATGAAAGCCAACGGAACGCTTCGACGATTGCACGAGAAATATGGATTAGTTTATGCTTATTAAAAAATAATGGACAAAGTCAACAGAAAAATGGATCCAATGGGCAGAGCCATTGCCGAGTATTATAATACAGGAAAGGCAGAGAAACTCAAGGTATTCTCCCCTATGTTTGAGGAGGATGAGCTGCCTTTACCTACCCTCTTCCGCAGCTATGATGAGATGCCGGAGATAGAGCAAAAGGCTCTTAATCTTGCAAAAGGGAAGACACTTGATGTGGGTGCTGGCTCTGGATGTCATTCGCTTGTACTTCAGGATAGAGGCATAGATATAACCGCCATAGATATCTCCCCTTATTCCGTAGAGACCATGAAGGAACGAGGTGTTAAGAAGGTATTTGAACAGGACTTCTTTACGCTTAAGGGACAGTATGATACCATCCTAATGCTAATGAACGGAATAGGCATCGTGGGGACCTTGGAGCGTATGTCTGTCTTCTTCAAACTACTCGACAGGATTCTAGCTCCTGGAGGTCAAGTTCTGTGCGATTCATCTGACATCTGCTACGTGTATGAGACAGATGACGGTATCATTGAACTGCCTGATGACATGAAGTATTATGGTGAACTTAACTTCCAAATGCAATACAAGGACACCATCGGAGAGCCTTTCGAATGGCTTTATATCGATGCTGACACCTTGATGATGAAAGCAGAGGAAAACGGATATGCAGTTGAAGTATTAGCAGAAGGTAACCATTACGATTATTTAGCAAGAATAACTAAAATAGCATGAGAATATTGATTTGTAAAAAAGGAGAAGATACTCTTTGCGACAGATGAACAGAGCAAATGTGTTCATGGTATTCACAAAAAACTATACAGACATATGACAACATTAATGATAGGATTATTGATTCCGTTATTGGGAACCATGATCGGAGCAGCATTCGTCTTACTGATGAAGGACGAGATGTCACTTCGCCTGCAAAAAACACTGCTCGGTTTTGCTTCGGGCGTAATGGTAGCAGCGTCGGTATGGTCGCTACTGATTCCATCGATGGAGATGGTGGATAACACTGGATGTTGGTCAGTGGTGCCAGCTGCCGTAGGATTCCTGTTGGGTATGTTTTTTTTATTGATGATTGATGAGTTGACACCTCACCTGCATATAGGTACAGATAAGCCAGAGGGCATGAAGTCTCATCTGTCTAAGACTATGATGTTAGCCCTTGCCGTCACCATCCACAATCTACCAGAAGGCATGGCAGTAGGTGTGGTATATGCAGGGGCTGAGAATGGGATATCAAACATTACACTGACAAATGCTATTGCCGTAGCAATTGGCATTGCCATACAGAATGTACCAGAAGGAGCTATTATCTCAATGCCAATGAGAGTTGCAGGCAATTCCAAGTGGAAGTCATTCATTATTGGCTCATTGAGCGGTGCCGTTGAACCAGTAGGCGCATTAGCTGTTTTGTTACTGGCTTCGTTTCTAATGCCTATTCTTCCCTACATGCTATCCTTTGCTGCCGGAGCCATGTTCTATGTGGTGGTTGAGGAACTTATCCCCGAAGCATCCAGTGGCCAGCACAGTAACCTCAGCACTATAGGTTTTGCTATTGGTTTCGTCCTGATGATGGTACTAGATGTGATATTGGGATAGATATATCAAATGACAATCCTCAGTTAAAACAGGAGCATTCGTATATTGTCTAAACCGACAAAACAATTTTTATTTTGCCTCCTGATATTTACTGATGGCTTGCTGTGTCTTATGGTGACCTATAGCAATGAGCTTTTCCGATTTATCAAAGTCGAAAACGCCGTAACGACTCATCTGGATATCTACAAGTATATCGGGTTTCGTCAATTGGGCCATAAGGATGGAATTTTGGCGAATCATTAGAGAACTTACTCGTGAAAGCATTGTGTAATAGTTGAATTCAAAATTATCAGGTATTAACTTGTTGAGTATCTGTTGAGATAGAGATCTGCTGTGTTTACGTTTTTCCGCCAACTCATGTTGAATTTCCCATTGTTTTTTATAATCATGTCCACTTACATCAATACCTATCAGGATATCACCGTCATGTCTTACCACACGATTCATCGGGATGGGGTTAGTCACACCACCGTCAACGAGTATCATGCCATCACGATGTACTGGTTCATAGAATGACGGCAAAGAGATGGAAGCACGGATGGCATCAAAAAGATTGCCCTTGTGAAAAACGACCTCACGACCAGCTTTCAAATCGGTTGCAACAGCACAATAAGGTATTGGCAAATCTTCTATAGGCATATCAGGCACAAACTCCATGATAGCCTCGATGATACGAGAACCTTTAACTATATGATTAAGACTCAGTGAAAAGTCTGTTAGCTCCAACATTTTCTTACGATCAACTGTCTTCATCCACTCACGGAATTCTTTTAGTTTCCCTACTGCATAGACACCGCCAATAAGAGCCCCCATCGAACATCCTGCAATAGAAGTGATGTGATAGCCCTGTTCCTCCAGTTCTTCAATAGCACCGATATGGGCAAGACCTTTTGCGCCACCACTTGATAATACTAATGCCACATTCTTCATACGAACTACTTTTCTATTATGATAAAACAAATGCCATTAAAAAGGAATAGCTGTCATAAAAACATCTTTATAATATGTGCAAATATAGTTACTTTACCCGATAATCTTTAATCTTAAGGGCCAATAAATCCGTATTAACGTGATGAAAGTAACAAAATGCGAGTTCAAAACCCTAAAAAGATAGATACTATATGTAAAGAAGAAAGCTTGCAAAGGAATAATACCTGGCTTATTTTTTCTTAAAGAAAAGTTTGGAATTGTGTTGGGCATACACTATTTTTGCTTTTTTATTCATTGAAACGTATGAAGTTTGCAATTATTGGCAATATATATCAAAATGAGAAGTCGCTACACGCCGAGCACTTGCTGAAACTATTGCGCTACTATAAGGCAAAGATAATGGTGGAGAATGCGTTTGCCGATTTTCTAGAGCAGGAACAACAACTGAGCATTCCAAACGACGAGCGATTTGAGGGCAAAACTTTCGAGGCTGATATGGTAATTAGCTTAGGAGGTGACGGTACCTTTCTGAAAGCTGCCAGCATAGTGGGTAGTCGCAACATTCCAATCTTGGGCATCAACACAGGACGATTGGGTTTTCTGGCAGACATCCTGCCGGAAGATATGGATGTGACCATTGATGAAATCTATGCCAACCACTACAAGATTGAGGAACGCGCGGTGTTACAGCTCACTACCAGTAATCCACTTAGTGTTCATCCCTTCGCTTTGAACGAAGTAGCCATTCTAAAACACGATAGTTCATCGATGATTAGCATCAAGGCCTATATCAACCATGAGCACTTGAACACTTATCAAGCTGATGGACTCATTGTAGCTACTCCAACTGGCTCTACAGGCTACTCGTTGAGCGTGGGAGGTCCTGTAATAGCTCCCCAAAGTAAGACGATGGTGATTACTCCCGTGGCGCCACATAGTCTAAACTGTCGTCCTTTAGTGGTGAAAGACGAATGGGAAATTACCCTTGAGGTGGAGAGCCGTAGTCATAATTTTCTAGTGTCCGTAGACGGAAGAAGTGAGTCGTGTGACGAGCAGACTCGCCTGCGTATTTCACGTGCACCCTACTCAGTGAAACTGGTAAAAAGGTTTGACCATCAATACTTCAATACTTTGCGAAGCAAGATGATGTGGGGAGCAGATGCCAGATAAGTGAAGGGTGAAATAAAATTTTTATTAAATATCTGCGCTAAACTGCACAATTATTGTAGGTTTTTCATAAATTTGCAAATGATATACAAAACAGATAATCATTAACAATTAAATAACGGTATAAATTATGAAGTTCTTAACTGACGAAAAATTAGTCATTGTTGGTGCCGGTGGTATGATAGGCTCTAACATGGTACAAAGTGTGCTGATGCTTGGATTGACTCCCAACATTTGTCTGTATGACATCTATGAGCCAGGAGTTCACGGTGTTTACGATGAGATGTGTCATTGCTCATTCCCTGGTGCAAACCTTTCTTACACTGTTGATGCAGCAGAGGCTTTCACTGGTGCTAAGTACATTATTTCTTCTGGTGGTGCTCCTCGTAAGGAGGGCATGACTCGCGAAGATCTGCTGAAGGGCAACTGCCAGATTGCAGCAGATTTCGGTGAGAACATCAAGAAATACTGTCCTGACGTTAAGCATGTGGTTGTAATCTTCAACCCAGCTGACGTAACTGCACTGACCGCCCTGATTCACTCTGGTCTGAAGCCAAACCAGCTAACCTCATTGGCAGCGCTTGACTCTACTCGCTTGCAGCAGCAGTTGGCACTGGAGTTCGGCGTACAGCAAGACAAGGTGACCAATGCTTACACCTATGGTGGCCACGGCGAGCAGATGGCTGTATTCGCCAGCAAGGCAAAGATTGATGGCAAGCCTCTGTGCGAGCTGCCTCTGTCAGCAGAGCGTTGGGCTGAAATCAAGCACATGACTATCCAGGGTGGTAGCAACATCATCAAGCTGCGTGGCCGCTCATCATTCCAGAGCCCTGCATACCAGGCTGTGAAGATGATTGAAGGTGCTATGGGTGGTGAACCTTTCACTTGGCCTGCTGGTTGCTTTGTAAAGGCATTTGGTTATGAGAATGTGATGATGGCTATGCCAACCGTCATTGACAAGGACGGTGTTCACTTCACCAAGCCTGAGGGTACAGCAGAGGAAATGGCTGCACTGAACGCGTCATACGAGCACCTGCAGAAGATGCGCGATGAGCTGGTTACACTGAACATCATTCCTCCTATTGCTGAGTGGAACAAGGAGAATCCTAACCTCTAAAATCCAAGTTAGTTTAGTTAAAACATCTTAGAAGCTGCGTCTAATTGGCGCAGCTTTTTTGTTTTTCAAATCTTTGTCGTATCTTTGCATCAATATAATACCAGTACTCCCCAAACTCTCCTCATTTGTTAGGAGTGATTACCCAGAAAAGACAGGAGGGTATGTTTTATTGTTAATTATTCAATATTATGAAGAAAAATGCTTTGATAGGAATTGTTGGTGTGCTTCTAATTGCCTCATTGGCAGGTGTAACCTATTTGCTGTTTAACGAGAAGCAGGCTAACAGAGAGTTACAGGAGGAATTCAAATTAGAGAAGGAAGACCTGGAAAACGAATATACCCATTTTGCCCAGCAGTATGACGAACTGAAGATGACAGTAGCAAACGACTCGTTAGCTCAACTTTTGGAACAAGAGCAGCTAAAGACCCAGCGCCTGTTGGAGGAGTTACGTACTGTGAAGACCACCAATGCCACAGAGATACGCCGATTAAAAAACGAACTGGCTACCTTGCGCAAGGTCATGGTGGGCTATGTGAACCAGATTGACTCGCTGAACCGACTGACTGAGCAACAGCGAGTTCAGATTGCCGAGGTAACGGAGAAATACGAGCAGGCTTCACGTCAGGTGAGTTCACTGAGCGAGGAACGCAAAAACCTCACCAAGCAGGTGACATTGGCAGCTCAATTGGATGCTACCAATATTAGTCTCTTTCCACAGAACAAACGTGGTAAGGAAGCAAAGAAGGTAAAGGATATTCAAAAGCTGCGTATCAGCTTCAATATAACGCGAAATATCACGGCTCAGGCTGGTGAGAAAACAGTATATGTGCGCATCAGCAAGCCCGACAACGATGTATTGACCATAGACCGCAACGACACCTTTACATATGAGAATCGTCAACTGGCTTATTCTATCAAGAAGTATATCGAATATACTGGTGAGGAGCAAGCGATAACAGTTTATTGGGATGTAAATGAGGTACTCTATGCTGGTAACTACCGTGTAGATATCTTTGCCGATGGCAATCTGATTGGTTCTGGTTCGTTTATCCTGAGCAAGTAACTTGATAAACTATTCTACAATAAAAAGGGGGAAGCACAGTCAGAGTCAAGTATCTGCCAAGGGGTGTCGCAATATCTCCCATACCCCTATAGAAGATACTGCGATGAGTGAGAGAGGATACTGCTTCTAGTGGTAGAAATATCTACGTTCAATAGCAACAGGCAAGAACTTAAAAAAAGACACAATAATCCCCGAAAGAAGTGTAACTTTCGGGGATATATTTTTCATGAATGCATCTCAACAACTTGTGTTGGTGCTTGCTCAAGATTACGCTTATCGACCTGACGTACAACCGAGGCAGCCAATTGCATAAAGGCACGACCAGTAATGGTATCACTGTGTAGTGCTACTGGCTCGCCAGCATCACCGCTTTCACAAATACTCTGTACAATAGGAATCTGTCCCAATAGAGGAACATTCATCTCTTCTGCTAAGCGTTTTACTCCTTCCTTGCCAAAGATATAGTATTTGTTGTCTGGTAGTTCAGCTGGTGTAAACCAAGACATATTCTCCACCAAACCCAGAATAGGTACATTCACCTTATCATTGGTAAACATATTGATACCCTTGCGTGCATCGGCCAAGGCCACCTCCTGCGGAGTACTCACCACAATGGCTCCCGTAAGGGCGATGGTCTGCACGATGGTAAGATGGATGTCGCTGGTGCCAGGAGGCAGGTCGATGACAAAGTAATCGAGGTCGCCCCAATCGGCATCGCCAATGAGCTGCTTCAAAGCATTGCTGGCCATACCTCCACGCCAAAGAGTAGCCTGGTCAGGATCAACAAAGAAGCCAATGGATAACAATTTAACGCCATACTTCTCAACTGGCATAATCAAGTCCCTACCCTCTTTGTGAACAGAAAAGACCTGTGTCTGCTCTACCTGGAACATCTTGGGCACAGAAGGACCAAAGATGTCGGCATCGAGCAGTCCAACCTTAAATCCTAGTCGGGCCAACGCCACAGCCAGGTTGGCAGCTACAGTGCTCTTGCCTACGCCACCTTTGCCTGATGAGACACCTATGATGTTTTTTACACCCGGCAACAACTGACCAACCTCAGGACGGGGTGCCTGCTTACTCTCGGCTGTAATGGATACTTGCACATCGGGTGATACATAGGTATGGATGGCTTTCTCGGCTGCTTTAAGGATGGAGTTCTTGAAGGGGTCGGTGGATTTCTCAAACACGATGGAGAAACTAACTGACATACCATCAATACGTATATTGTCAGCTATCATATCTGCCTCTATCAGGTTTTTACCCGTACCGGGATAACGAACCGTCTGGAGGGCTTCTTTAATTAGATTTGGATATAGATTCATAATTAGTTCTAGGCTATTTTGATACTTGCAGACTGCTGCGTTTACTACGGTTATAGCTGCGATAATCATCAAGTTCTATCTCAACATCGGGCTCCTGTAGATCACCTTCTTTGGGTAGGCCGAAACTGATGTACTTGATAGTGATACCTCTATCGAGCCATTGTTGTTCGTAATATGTTCTGATGGATAAGACATCATCTTCCAACCCACTATGGTATAAGTCGTTAGTCATTGCTTTTTGGGGCAACATATTTAATTCTACCAACAGACGAGTATAGGTAAACATAAAATTACTATCAGTTTTGAGATGAATCACCCCACCATCTTTCATAAAGCGACGATAACGCAACAAGAAATCAGTAGATGTCAAGCGTTTGGTAACCTTTTTCATCTGAGGATCAGGGAAAGTAAGCCATATTTCACTCACCTCATCCTGAGCAAAGAAACGATCAATTATTTCAATATTGGTGCGCAAGAACGCCACATTCGTTAAGCCCTCCTGCAATGATTGTTTGGCACCAGCCCACATACGGGCACCTTTGATATCTACAGCAATATAATTACACATGGGGTTAAGACGCGCCAAGCCCAAAGTATATTCGGCCCGTCCGCATCCCAACTCCAATATAATAGGGTGATCATTATGAAAAAACTCCTCGTTCCATTTTCCTCTCATTTCAAACGGATGGTCTTCCGCCACAGAATAAGGATATTGGAAAACATGAGGATAGTTTTCCATATCGGCAAATTTCTGCAATTTCCCTTTGCCCATATCAGTCAAGAACAGTTACCCAGCCGTGCACATCAGGCTCGTCGCCATACTGGATGGCACGCAGCTTGTTGTAAAGTTTGGTTGAGATAGGTCCCGGCTTGCCATCCTTACTGAATGTGTAACGCTGCTTGGTGTCAAGGTCATCGATATAAGAGATAGGACTGATGACAGCTGCAGTACCACAAGCGCCAGCCTCTTCGAAGGTAGATAACTCTTCTTCAGGAATCTGACGGCGTTCCACCTTCAGACCAAGATCTTCTGCCAACTGCATCAAGCTCTTGTTAGTGATAGATGGCAAGATAGAGGTTGACTTCGGAGTTACATAGGTATTGTTCTTGATGCCAAAGAAATTGGCAGCACCACATTCATCAATATATTTCTTTTCTTTAGCATCGAGATAGAACTCACAACTATAACCAAGATCGTGTGCCTTCTTGTTGGCTGTAAGACTGGCGGCATAGTTACCACCCACCTTATAAATACCTGTGCCCAAAGGAGCAGAACGGTCATGCTCACGAATAATCACGTAGGGGTTAGTAGAGAAACCACCCTTGAAGTAAGGACCTACTGGTGTAACGAAGATCAAAAACAAGTATTCAGAAGCTGGATGCACACCCACCTGTGCGCTAATGCCCACCAGCAAAGGACGGATATAAAGGGTAGCACCACTCTCGTAAGGAGGCAGGAAACGCTCATTGAGCTTAACCACTTTCTTGACTGCTTCTACGAATGTCTCAGTAGGCAGTTGAGGCATAAGAATGCCGTCGCAGGTAGATTGCATGCGAGCTGCATTCTCCTCCACGCGGAAGATACGTATCTTGCCATCTTTACCACGATATGCCTTCAAGCCCTCGAAACACTCTTGGCCATAATGCAGACAGGTAGCAGCCATGTGCATCGGGATGGTTTCTTCACTACAAGTCTCGATTTCACCCCACTTACCGTTACGGTAGTAAATTCTCACGTTGTAGTCCGTCTTCATGTATCCAAAAGACAGATTTTTCCAATCAATCTCGTTCATATTTTATGTTGTTATGTTACTTATCATTAGTGATAATTAGTTGCAAAAATAGCAATAAATAATTACAATTACTGTTTTTCTTGTGATAATTTTTTAATTTCCTCATCAGCTTTGGTCAGTTTGTCATTGCAAAAGGCGATAATGACGTTAGCTTCCTTGATTTTGTCAGCCAGTTGGTCGATTTCCAACTCACCGCTGTCTATCTGGGCAACTATCTTCTGCAATCGTGCCAATGCTTGGGAATAGGTTTCTTCTTTCATATTATTTGACTATTGAGGTTATTTCTCCTTGTTTAAGACGGGTAGTGATTTCATCACCAGGTTTCAGCAATTTGGCATCTTTCACCACCTTACCTTTACTTAAAGTAATGCTATAGCCCTTGGCCAAAAGTTTTTCGGGCGAAGCATCTGTTATTTTCTGTTGTAAAAGCATCAGTTGGTAACGGCGTTTCTCCACTTGCGGGATAGCCATCTGCAACAGGTGAGACAACAGAGGCAATGCTTGACGTTGGTAGCTTACATGCGCCATAGCTCCTTGTAGTATGCGATGCTTGGCCTTTTGCAGGTAGAGTCTGTCATCAGACACTCTCTGCATCGCCTTAGCAGGAATACGTGACTGAAGATGTAACAACAACTCCTTGTTCTCATATAACAAAAGGTACGCACCCTTGTTGAGGCGTTGAGCCAAGTCTGTCAACTCATCAGCTGCAAGTTGCATCTGTCCTATCAGAAACTCGGCAGCTGCCGTTGGAGTCTTAACGCGCGTATGCGATATCATATCTAATACTGTGTCATCCCTTTCATGACCGATACCTGTGATGATGGGTAAAGGGAACTGTGCAACAGCTGCTGCAAGAGGATAAGTATCGAAACCTGTCAAATCGGATGTAGCTCCACCACCACGGATAATAACCACAACATCAAACTCCTCTTCACGAGCATAAATATTGTCCAATGCCCGGAGGATGGATTGTTCTACCCCATCGCCCTGCATGAGGGCAGGGAACAGTTCTGTATGGAAATAAAAACCTCCCTGGTTATTCGTCAATTGATTGGAGAAATCACCATAGCCAGCTGCTGTAGGTGAAGATATGACAGCGATTCGCTTAGGAAGCATGGGCATATCAAGTTCCTTATTGAGTTCGAGTACTCCTTCTTCTTGCAACTGACGCAAGATTTCCTGACGCTTACGAGCCATATCGCCCAACGTATAGGAAGGTTCAATGTCCGTCACATTCAACGAATAGCCATACAACTCATGAAAGGAAACACTTACCTCCACCAGAACTTTGATGCCAGCGGTAAACTGTTGCCCCGTAGCATGCTCAAAATAGGGTTTTAAGGCTGTATATACATTCCTCCAAATAACGCCACGAGCCTTAGCTACCAAGCTATTGCCACGCTTGTCCTTTTGCACGAACTCCACGTAGCAATGTCCATTATTGATACGTACCTCACTGAGTTCGGCCTGTACCCAATAGGTTTTAGGCATACCCAGTTCTAGGGTTTGCCTGACCAATTCATTCAACTCATACAGCGTAATTTGTTGCATAGACTATCGATTAAGATAGTTTTGATAGGCTTTCCACATATCAGGAATGCCGTAGCCGTATATATTGTCAGGGAATTCTGCCCTATCGCCTGCCTGTCGTACCAGTTCTATCACTTCTTTGGCCGTCAAGGTAGGACAAGCCTGCCACAGACATGCCACCATGCCACACATGATGGGAGAAGCGAAAGAGGTACCGTTGGCCTTACCCTGACTACCATGAGAGTTAATGACATCAGCCCTTACACCTGCAGCTACCACATCGGGCTTAACACGTCCATCCTGTGTATTACCAACAGATGAGAAGGAAGCTATGACACCTGTTTGCCATACGATAGCACCTACAGTCAACACATTTTCGGCATCACCTGGAGGTGTTATTTTCTTCCATACCGAGTTACCAGAGTTACCGGCACTGCACACCAATATCATGCCCTTGTCAGCCAAGCGGCTTGCAGCACGAGATATAACCGAATGCTTACCATTCAGGTCCCTCAGTTTGAAATCCATTGATGAGTCATCAAACTCATTATAGCCCAAAGAGGTATTGATCAAATCCACCCCCACACTGTCAGCATATTCAACTGCAGCCACCCAATAATCTTGCTCGATGGGGTATTCCGAATCAGAATCCTCACTTCGCAAGAGCCAATAAGAAGCCTCAGGAGCTGTGCCTATCATCACGCCAGGTTTATTGGTCGCCATGCAAGACAGTACACTCAATCCATGTGTCGCCTCAGCATATATATCTGAATTTGGATTCACAAAATCTTTTGTGCCTAATACTTTCACATTATCTAAAGCAGGGATGCGGTCGAAATTGTGAAAACCGCCATCCACTACAGCAATGGTCATGCCTTGTCCTTTAAAACCTGCTTCATGCAATAAATCTACTTTACTAACATGGATCTGTCCATAACTTGCTCCATAGATAGTATCAGGGTTCACCGTCACTTCATTGATGATGGTATCCCTCCTCCCCGAAGATAACGGAATCTGATTACCTGAGCCCCTCCATACCTTGACGGCACTTTTCACAAACGGCAAAGCACGAATCTGATCTATCTTAGTAGTGTCATTGCAAGAAACTGTTACAAAGTTTTCCCACTTGCTGGTGAGCAATACCTTAACACCTGTATTTCTAATAGCTTTGATATATGCTGCTGGCACAGGAAGGTCAGTAGAATCAACTTGCAAGTTTTGCTTCTGTCTGCGTTGCAAGGCTTTAACTGAGAGGAACCTTTCTGGGTGCCTCAGGCTGAACTCAGTAGCCGCCTTGTCTTTTAAATCGATATGATAACGCAATGAGTCTTGTGACATCGCGTCCATGCCCGACAAACAAGCTAGCAGACAAATCACAAACAGTAATCTTTTCATATCAAAAAAAATATCAAATTATGTAGGTCTTATTTGATTGCTTACTTCGTTAATGTATAGGTTCCTGCTCCGTATTCCTTAGTTTCTGTCTCCCCTGGCAGGGTAACAGAAGCTGTTGCTCCCTGTGGTACAGTGAACTCCCATATCCACTGGTCACCTTCGTATTTCCATGAGCTCCGAATAAGACCTGCTGCCGATTGATACTGAGCATCAACATGACCCAGTCGTTTGTCTGGCAAAGGTTTCATAATGATATGTTGGAATCCAGGGTTCTTAGGATCAGCAGCTATTCCAGCTACGGTTTCCCATATCCATGCACAAACGGCACCGTAGGCATAGTGATTAAAGCTGTTCATACCCTGTGGGCCCATACCTTTGTCAAGCATGTAACTATTCCAACGTTCCCAAATAGTGGTAGCGCCATTGTCTATAGAATAGAGCCAACTTGGGTTCTTTCGTTGGAAAAGCAACTCGTAAGCGATATCACTCATACCATTGTCGGTAAGTGTCTGCATAAGTATAGAGGTTCCTAAGAAACCTGTTTGCAGACAATTATCATGCTCCTCAAAATTCTTACGTAAACGTGATATGATAGCCTCCTTAGCAGTACCTTCTACCAGGTGGTTCTTCAAGGCAAACAAGGCAGGTGTTTGCATAGTATTCAGGATATCAGTCTTGAAACTACCATCGGGCTTAAAGAATTGAATCTTAAGATAAGTCCTTGCATCATTAATCATACGTTGATAAACGGTGGCATCACGTCCTGTCGCTACAGCCATATCACACATCATCTCTGCATCAATTAGCCAATAAGATGCACCAAGATAGCTCCAATATGTGATGGCATCAGGAGATGGCACTCTCCCTTTAGGTGTTGTATTAAACGCATCTGCACCGTGGCTCTCTAACGCCTCGTAGCTTAACCAATCAGCCCACTGATAATTACCATTCTCTGCACTCAGTGCAGTATGATCATAATGAGTTTCATTCACATGATTCATAAAGAGGTTCATAGCATCCCAGTTCTCGTCAATAATCTGGGTATCACCAAACTGTTTCCAGACTGTCCAAGGAACAATGATGCCTGCATCAGCCCAACCCAATCGCATCATGTTCTCACCATATTGTGCTGTAGGAGCCACTCCTGGGAAAGCGCCTGTCTCACTCTGTGAGTCACGCATATCACGCATCCATTTATGGAAGAAGTTTAAAGTGTTGGCAAAGAAAGTGCCAGTTTCAGCAAAAACCTGAGTATCGGCTGTCCAACCAAGTCGTTCGTTACGTTGCGGACAATCGGTAGGTACAGACAAATAGTTAGAACGTTGTCCCCAAATAGTATTCGAAATAAGCTTGTTGATAGACTCATTGCCTGTAGTAATAACACCAGTTTCCAAATTCTCAGTAATAGAGGTTACAGGGATGGACTGTATCGATTGAATGGTTACTTGATCAGTAGCAGTTATAGAAGCGAAACGATAGCCAAAGAACGTACAATGCGGATAATAGGTAACAAAATCTGCATTATCAGCAAAGGTATATGTAAGTTTCATACCACCAGCGGAAGCTATTCGCAGATTGTCGCGATGAACACTGCCCTCAGGACCATCCATACCGCGACTCTTTGCACCATTACCATCATTCAACATCTCACCAGCAAGGAAAGTGAGCATTGTGCCAGAAGCTGCTTTAAAAGTGAAAGAAGGAATAGCAGCTGCATTCTGACCGAAATCCACAACTAGGGTTTCACCTGCTTCCAAAGTAATTTCCTCGCCAGTAGCATATTCACGACTAATCACTACCTTACCAAATTCTTCTTCCTGCACATTCTCAACATCTTTCCAAACATATGTCTTTACTGGAGTCATTGCCAAATCCTTGCGTAAATAGATTTCCGCACCAGCCGATGGTAATATTTCACCGTTAAACTCAGTATTTACCTCTGGAGTCTTAAACTGATCAGCCATCAGATAGCCTTGTGGCTCGCGAGCATCATATTCCTCTCCATCAAAGATACCAGCATGTTTTACAGGGCCAGCAATACCTGCTTTCCAATTCTCTGTATCTGATCCCAATAGTTGGGTAGTACCATCTGAATAGGTGAGCTGTAACACTCCTCTAAAAGCACATTTCTTACCTATCATGCCATCGTGGCCTGCAGGAGTGATAATCTTATCACCCCACCAGCCTGGAGTAACTTGAACAGAGAACATATTTTCAGCACCTGCTTCTTTATCCAGCATGGGTGTAATGTCGTAAGTGAAAGATCGCTTGGTTTTCGCATAGTGGGTAAAACCTGGTTTCAATATCTCGTCGCCTACCAGTTCACCATTCACATATAGTTCATATACGCCTAGCGCCGTTGTCATCCATATTGCTTTGGTTACTTTCTTATCATTCTTTACAGTTGATGCAAACCAGTTAGCTCCGTCTGCTGACCGCCAGTTTCCTGGCTCATAAACAGTGCCCTGCACAACAGGAGCATCAGCAACAGATATCCACTGAGATGAATTCCATGCCGACGTTTCTAAAGCATCAATCTTGCTATACTTTTCTTTCTGATTCTCTGTGTTACAGCTGGCGAGTGACAATATAGTAGCCGCCAACACTAAACTCATATTTCTTAAACTTTTCATAGTATAATAATTTTAATTTTTTTCTATCAAAACAGTAGCATAAGCAGAAATACCTTCTTCCCTACCCGTGAAACCCAGCTTTTCGGTAGTAGTAGCTTTGATGGATACATCATCTACTTCCACTCCCATTAGCGCTGCCAGCACTTGCTGCATAACTGGGATATGTGGATTCAGTTTTGGTTGCTCGGCACAAACAGTAGCATCAATATTACCAACACGATAACCTTTAGTGGAAATGAGTTCCACTACCCTCTTGAGTAACAATTTGCTGTCGATATTTTTATACTCGGGAGCATTGTCGGGGAAATGATAGCCAATGTCACGCATACTGGCAGCCCCCAACAATGCGTCACAAATAGCATGTATCAGCACATCAGCATCAGAGTGACCTAACAATCCTTTAGTATGCTGCAATTTTACACCACCTAACCAAAGGTCACGCCCTTCTACCAGTTGGTGTACGTCAAATCCAAAACCCACACGTATCTTCATATTCACCTTACATAAAAATCAAGCAACTTACGATCTTCCAAGAAACCCTGCAAATGATTGCCTATCGCCACTGGTCCTACACCTACTGGTGTCCCCGTATAGATCAGGTCTCCAATCTTGAGCGTCATAAATTTGCTCACATAGCAGATAATCTCATCTACTTTGAAAAGCATATCACCCGTAAACCCTTGCTGTACAGTATTGCCATCAATATCGAGGTGAAAATGCAAGTTCTGCACGTCATCTCCCACCTCACTTAAAGGGATAAAATCACCTATAACTGCGCTCTCATCGAAGCTTTTACTCAGTTCCCAAGGATGCCCCTCAGCCCTAAAACGGCTCTGCAGATCTCGTGCAGTGAAGTCGATACCAACAGTCACTGCATCATAGTACCTACGTACAAACTGCGGGCTAATTGATTTGCCCAATCTGCTAATACGTACCACTACCTCTGTTTCATATTGCAAGTTATTGGAAAAGTCTGGCAAAAAGAAAGGCTTACCATCACGCAAGATAGCAGAGTCCGGTTTCAAAAAAATCACAGGCTCTGGCGTTTCCTCAGTATGTCCCAATTCTTTCTTGTGGAGGACATAGTTCATGCCAATGCATATAATCTTCATAATGAGTGATAGTTTATTATGCAAATTTACTGTTTTTCATTGACAACTTACCATTCTTTTTACTTATTTTTGTGGAAAAGAAATAAATAAAGCTATGAACAACGATTGGAAAGACAGACTGAATGTAGTTTATTCCACCAACCCTAATTTCAAGTATGAAACTACATCAAAGGAAGAGGTCTCTACTCTACTTCCTCAGCATCAGAAGTTGCGAGTGAGTCTTGATCGAAAGAATCGCGGAGGAAAGACCGTAACTTTAGTTACTGGATTTGTGGGTACTGATGATGATTTGAAGGCTTTGGCCAAGTTTCTGAAAAGCAGTTGTGGTGTTGGAGGTGCTGCCAAAGACGGTGAAATCATCATCCAAGGTGATTTCAAGCAACGTGTACTTGATCTACTGATTGTTAAAGGATACACACAGACCAAGTCCAAAGGGTAATTTTTAGAGAGGTAAATAAAAAGAGGATGCTCCACAAGAACATCCTCTTTAATATTATACACAAAGTATATTACTCAGCACGCAGATTGAAACGCTTGAAATCAACAACGGTCAAATCCTTGTCGAACTTCTGCAGATACTCTGCAACGGTCAGCTTAGCATCCTTGTTGTATTCCTGCTTCAGCAAGCATACATCCTTGAAGAACTTTGCCATACGACCATTAGCAATATTCTGAATCATCTGTTCTGGCAGACTTGCAGCCTTCTGCTCAGCCACCTCTTTCTTGATACGGCGAATATCGTCAGCCTGCTCCTCGGTAATCATCTTCTTCATGATACCTTCGTTCAGGTGATCTTCATTCTCAGCAATATAAAGATTATAGCCGGCTTTCTTCAAAGCTGCCTCAACAGCCTTTTGAACCTGTTCATCCTTGGTCTTCTGGATAGCCACGCTCAACTCATTATCTTTCACTGACTGAGGAACGCTTGCCTCGTCAACTGCCACAGGATTCATAGCAGCAATCTGCAGAGCTACCTCATGACCAGCCTCTTCAAAACCAGACTTGTTAAGCAAGCACATGGTGCAGAGGAAATTCTTGTTCATGTGGTTGTAGGTAGAGATACCCTCACCTTCCAACACATTGTAGCCGTCAAGTTCCATTTTCTCACCAGTGATACCACTACGATCGGTAACAGCCTCAGCTACGGTGCGATCACCCAGTTTCAAAGCCTTCACCTCATCCAGTGTCTTGCAACGGTTAGCCACTGCAGCATCCAAGATATCCTGAGTCAACTTCACGAAATCTGCATTGTTAGCCACGAAGTCAGTCTCACACTTCAGTGCGATAATAGCACCAAAATTACCATCTACCTTCACCAACACGCAACCCTCAGAAGCCTCACGGTCAGAACGCTTAGCAGCTACTGCCTTACCCTTCTCACGAATTATCTTTACTGCCTCATCAAAATCGTTGTTTGCTTGAGTCAATGCATTCTTACAATCCATCATACCAGCACCCGTCATTTTACGGAGCTTGGTGATATCAGCCATTGTTACAGCCATAATTCTATTCTTGTTAAATGGTTAATAATCAATCCTCTTCCTTGATAAAATCAGCAGCCTTAGCAGCATTCAGAGCATCCTCATCACGCTTGTCCATGCGAGCCTTAGCTCTTCTTGGGCGGGCAGCCTTAGGTGCCTTCTCTGCAGCATCTTCTTCGCCAGCAGCTTCCATATCAATCTTCTCTACCTTACGCTCTTCAATACCTTCCTGCATAGCAGTACAGCAAGCATCGAGAATTACTTCGATTGACTTAGTAGCATCATCATTAGCTGGGATTACAAAATCGATGTTATCTGGATTTGAGTTGGTATCAACGATACCGAACACAGGAATACCTAAACGGTTAGCCTCGCGAACAGCAATGTTCTCCTTCATCACGTCAACTACAAACAAAGCAGAAGGCAGACGAGTCAAGTCTGCAATAGAACCAAGGTTCTTCTCCAACTTAGCACGCTGACGAGAAATCTGCAGGATCTCACGCTTTGACAGGTTTGCGAAAGTACCATCGTTGGTCAACTTATCGATATTAGCCATTTTCTTCACAGCCTTGCGGATGGTTGGGAAGTTGGTAAGCATACCACCTGGCCAACGCTCAATCACGTAAGGCATGCCAACAGACTGTGCCTTCTCAGCTACAACCTGCTTAGCTTGTTTCTTAGTAGCAACAAACAGGATTTTCTTTCCTGACTTGACGATTTGCTTCATAGCTTCGGCAGCTTCATCAACTTTAGCAACCGTCTTATTTAAATCAATGATATGAATACCATTGCGCTCCATAAAAATATAAGGAGCCATAGCTGGGTTCCACTTTCTCTTAAGATGACCGAAGTGGCAACCTGCCTCGAGTAATGTATCAAAACTTGTTCTTGACATTTTTGTTTTCTTTAAATCGTTTACTTTCTTTTTTGTTTTTCTAAACCAACCGCCGGGTAGCCTAAACCTACGAGTCCCGGTAGTTTAGATGCTAAACGCAAATACTCTCCACCAGCACATTAACGTTTGCTGAACTGGAATCTACGACGAGCCTTTGGACGACCTGGCTTCTTACGTTCAACAGAACGAGGATCACGAGTCATGAAACCCTCAGCACGCAAGGTCTTCTTATCCTCTGGGTTGATCTTTACCAACGCCCGGGCAATTGCCAAGCGCAACGCCTGAGACTGACCTGTAAAGCCACCACCGTCAAGGTTTACCTTGATGTCATATTTTTCTGCTACACCCAACTTATTCAACGGCTGCTTTACTACGTACTGCAGGATTGATGATGGGAAATAGACTGCTAAATCTTTCTTATTAATGGTAATTTTACCTGTACCTTCTGACATGAAGATACGTGCAACAGCACTTTTGCGTCTGCCTAATGCATTAATTACTTCCATATCTTCTTATTAGTTAAGTGCGTTAATATCAATGAGCTTAGGCTCTTGTGCCTGATGTTTGTGCTCAGAACCTTCGTAGATGTAGAGATTACCGAGAATCTTTGCACCCAACTTGGTCTTGGGCAGCATGCCCTTTACTACTCTTCTCAACAGACGGTCTGCACCGTTTGGCTTAGCCAAAAGTTTGGCAGGAGTAATCTCTCTCTGACCGCCAGGGTAACCTGTGTATGAAAGGTACACTCTACCGTTCCACTTGTTACCAGTCAACTTAACTTTGTCAGCGTTGATAATAATTACATTATCTCCGCAGTCCACGTGAGGGGTGAAGTTAGGTTTATACTTACCTCTCAACAACTTCGCAACTTTAGAGCCCAGACGGCCTAACACCTGGTCTGTGGCATCTACGATAACCCATTCTTTGTTTACCGTAGTCTTGTTTGCAGAAATGGTTTTGTAACTTAAAGTATCCACTCTAATTAAAAATTTAAAATTGTTACTACTAAGATTTCATCATGTAACCCTGTAGGTCTCGGCCAAAAGTATCCTACAAAGTACTATGAATCAATCGCTTTTTATTTCTTTGATAATAATCGGCTTGCAAAGGTACAGTTTTTCCGGCAATTAGCCAAGAAAAAATGTTAAAAATCTGCATTACGCGGAGTACGTGGGTAAGGAATCACATCACGGATGTTTGACATACCCGTAACAAACAGAATCAATCTTTCAAATCCGAGTCCGAAACCACCATGGGGGCAGCTACCATATCTGCGGGTATCAAGATACCACCACATATCCTTCATTGGGATGTCTCGACGCTTGATTTCCTCCATCAGTTTGTCATAATTCTCCTCACGAACACTACCTCCTATAATTTCACCTATAGCGGGGAAAAGCACATCTGTACCCTGTACGGTCTTACCATCCTCATTCTGCTTCATATAGAAGGCCTTAATCTCCTTCGGGTAGTTAATCATGATAACAGGACGCTTGAAATGGTGTTCCACCAAGTAACGCTCATGCTCTGAAGCCAAGTCGGTACCCCATGATACTGGGAACTCGAACTTATGTCCGTTTCGCACAGCTTCTTCCAAAATATTAATACCCTCGGTATATGGCAAGCGCACAAACTCCTCCTTCAGCACACCTTGCAGACGCTCAATCAATGTCTTGTCAATCATGTTATTGAGGAACTGCAAGTCGTCCATACAATTGTCCAATGCCCACTTCACGCAATATTTGATGAAATCCTCTTCCAAATCCATCAAGTCATTCAGGTCGATGAATGCCACCTCTGGTTCAACCATCCAAAACTCTGCCAAGTGACGTGGCGTATTTGAATTTTCAGCACGGAAAGTCGGGCCAAAGGTATAGATGGCACCAAGCGCAGTTGCTGCCGTCTCACCCTCCAACTGACCACTCACGGTCAGCGAGGTCATCTTGCCAAAAAAGTCATCATCATACTTAATCTTACCATCTTCGTCTTTCTTAAGGTCATACAGATTCTGTGTCGTTACTTGGAACATCTCTCCAGCTCCCTCACAGTCGCTTGCCGTGATAATGGGCGAATTGAAATAAAAGAAACCATGCTCATGGAAATAGCGGTGTATGGCCATCGCCATGTTATGGCGGATGCGCATTACCGCACCAAAGGTATTGGTACGCATGCGAAGGTGAGCTACCTCACGTAGGAACTCCATGGAGTGTCCTTTTTTCTGTAAAGGATAAGTATTATCTGCAATGCCCAACACCTCTATCTCACGTGCCTGAATTTCTACTGCTTGACCAGAGCCCACAGATTCTGAGAGTACACCGTTTACACTTAGGCAAGCACCAGTGGTAATATCTTTCAGCAGATTCTCGTCGAAACTATCCAAGTCAACGACAATCTGCACATTATGTATGACGGATCCATCGTTCAGCGCGATAAAACTTACCTTTTTACTTCCTCTGCGGGTGCGGACCCACCCCTTAACATTAACCAAAACGCCAAAGTCTGTCCGTTTGAGAATATCAACTACTTTTGTCCTACGAATACTTTCCATATCAATTTTACACCTTATATATTATTAAGAGAAAGAGCCCATGCGAAGGAAGTTCACTTCCTGTTGTGTCAGGAATCTCCAGTCTCCACGTTTCAATCCTTTCTTGGTCAAGCCAGCAAAGAATACACGGTCGAGTTTCGTCACTTTATAACCCAGATGCTCAAAAATACGACGTACAATTCGGTTCTTACCGGAATGAATCTCTATGCCGATATCATTCTTCTTGGTATCATCAGCATAAGCTATCTCATCAGCGTGAATCTCACCATCTTCCAACTCAATGCCAGCGACAATCTTATTCATATCATCTTGTGTCAAATCCTTATCCAACTTAACTCGGTAAATCTTCTTCTTCTCATATTTAGGATGAGTCAACTTAGAAGCCAGTTCACCATCGTTGGTAAGCAACAACACACCAGTAGTATTACGATCTAGGCGACCGACAGGATATATGCGCTCAGGACATGCATTCCTCACGATATCCATCACTGTCTTGCGTGCCTGTGGATCATCTGTTGTCGTCACACAGTCCTTAGGTTTATTCAGCAACACATATATCTTGCGTTCTATAGAAACGGGCTGTTCGTGGAACTTCACCTCGTCACCACGCTTGATTTTGGTACCAAGCTCCTTTACCACTTCACCATTAACAGAAACCACACCAGCTTGAATGTATTCGTCTGCCTCACGGCGTGAACATATACCAGCGTTAGCCAAGAACTTATTCAAACGGATTTCATCATCAGGTGCATAAATTTCACTATACTCAACGGGTCTATGATTATTCAACTTCATATTACCACCCTTACGCAGCATGGGGCGGCTTTGTGGCTTACTAAAACGTCCACCGCCATTCTGACGAGGACGGAAAGAGCGCTGCTCACCTCCTTCATTATTGTAACGAGGACGGTATGATGAATACTGCTCGCCATTATTCTCGTCATCATTGCTAAAACGATGACGATAAGGACGCTCACTATTATTATATCCCCCATTGCCTTGATTGAAACGAGGACGGTAGGTACGCTGCTCACCACCTTCATTACTATTAAAACGAGGACGGTAAGGACGCTGCTCACCACCTTCATTATTATTAAAACGAGGACGGTAAGGACGCTGCTCACCACCTTCATCATTATTGAAACGAGGACGGTAAGGACGCTGCTCACCACCTTCATTATTATTGAAACGAGGACGGTAAGGACGTTCGCCTCCATTGTTATAACCTCTCTGCGGACGATTGGAACTGTCTGCATTCGGATTAAAACGCGGTCTGTATGACCTTTCATTTGTGTAAACTCGTTGTGGTCTATATTCACGATTGAATCCCTCAAAGTAATTCCCCTCGGCACTGCCATTCTTATCGGCATTTTGCCATTTTTCGTCTTCTGTAATCATTTTACTAAATATAAATTGTTTGTATTAATGGCCTCACGGCCACATGCTATCTCTCGAAATATTTATTCAAACTTAAATACCTGTATAGTTCATAGGCGTAATAGCACGCAACTCTTCCTTCACACTTTCACTTACATTCAAACCATCAATAAAATTGCGTATAGAAGCTTTGGTAATTGCTTCGTTAGTACGAGTTAGAGCCTTTAATGCTTCATAAGGGTGCGGATAAGCCTCACGGCGTAAAATGGTCTGAATCGCTTCAGCCACCACACTCCAGCAGTCGTTCAAATCTTTATCTATGGCCTCACGGTTTAAAAGAAGCTTGCGTAATCCTTTCAATGTACTTTGAATAGCAATAAGGCTGTGTCCCATCGGAACGCCAATATTTCGTAACACGGTAGAGTCAGTAAGGTCTCGCTGCAGGCGTGACACAGGCAATTTAATCGCCAGATGCTGGTAAATAGCATTAGCTAAACCTACATTACCCTCTGAATTTTCAAAATCAATGGGGTTTACCTTGTGTGGCATCGCACTGGAACCCACCTCTCCAGACTTTATTTTCTGATGGAAATAGCCCATTGATATATACATCCAACAATCCCTGTCAAGATCCATGATGATGGTATTGATACGTCTCAACGCATCAAATACAGCAGCCAGATTGTCGTAATTCGATATTTGTGTCGTAAACTGCTCACGCTGCAAGCCCAACTTTTCAGCCACAAACCTATTGCCAAAAACTTTCCAGTCGTAGGCTGGGTATGCTACATGGTGAGCATTATAATTGCCTGTTGCCCCACCAAACTTAGCTGTGATAGGACAAGTTTTCAACAAGTCGAGTTGCTGCTGCAAACGATACACATACACCTCTATCTCCTTACCCAAACGTGTAGGTGATGCAGGCTGACCGTGCGTCTTAGCCAACATGGCAATATCCTTCCATTCGTCAGCATATGCAGCCAATTGGTCAATGAGTTCCTGCAAAGCAGGATAAAACACCTCATGCAAGGCATCCTTGATGGACAAAGGAACAGAAGTGTTGTTGATATCTTGTGAGGTTAAGCCAAAATGGATAAATTCCTTGCAAGCATCCAGCCCACCTATTCTATCAAATTGTTCCTTAAGGAAATACTCCACAGCCTTTACATCATGGTTGGTCACATTCTCAATCTCCTTGATACGAACAGCATCAGCCTCAGAGAAATTACGGTATATGTCACGCAACGTTTCGAAAAGTAACTGATCCATCCCAGCTAATTGAGGAAGGGGAAGTTCACAAAGTGTAATGAAATATTCTACTTCTACCCGAACACGATACTTAATCAAAGCGTATTCTGAAAAATAAGCGGCAAGTGGCTCTGTCTTACCTCTGTATCTCCCATCTACGGGAGAAATGGCTGTAAGTTTGTCTAATTCCATGTAATAAAATAACCTCTTCTTTATTATTTTAGGATGCAAAGATAGTGTTTTTTATTTTATTTTGCGTACTTTTGACCAATAAAAGAATAAAAACATTTTCAAGAAATGAAATCAACCATTTTAAAATTGAGAACCATGAAACCAAAAGGTTTATTTTTAGCTGCATTTTTGATGACAGCCATTTCAATCAGTATGCCTGCGCAACAGTTCCAGCTCAACTCTGCTGGTTACTTTAACAACCAAGGAGTTGATGTAATGGCATTTAACGACTTCTATCCAGAAGGACACCAAGGGGGAGTGAGTGTATTGATGAATGGGCACCGTATAGCTACTAACGGTGATATCCGTATGGAAGCCACTCCAGGGCAGTGGCAACCCGTGCCTAAGCAGTTGAGTCGCAAACTAGAAGGCAACAGTATTGTGACCGCCCTTTGTTTTCCAGACTCTGCCCGACATCTAACGGGGTTTAACCCAATGGTTTATCCTGATTATGTATTCAACTATACAGTTAAGACCGAAGCACAAGGAAACAGCATAGTGGTAACGGTCGATATAGACAAGCCTGTGCCAACAGAGCTGCAGGGCAAAGTAGGTTTCAACCTGGAATTCTTCCCAGGTTGGCTGTTTGGCAAGCCTTGGATAATGGATGGCCAGAGTGGCATCTACCCTCAGCAGCCTAATTCTCCATTGGCATTCACCAAGCAGAACATGGGCTTCAATGGCAATTTCCACGATGGCAAGCAACCGTTGGCAGACCCTAAGCAACTGAACGGAAAGGGCTATAGTCCTTTGATTGCCGATGACATCATCTGTGAACCCTACGCAGTTGGTAAGAAATTCACCTCTCGACCTGACGACCCGTATAGCAAGCTGACTATAGAATCATTTACCGGCGACTTGAAGCTCTACGACGGAAGAATGAACCACAACAACGGATGGTTCGTATTGCGTAGCGAAATTGCCCCAGGTGCAACGAAGGGAGCCGTGAAGTGGATCATTACCCCGAACATTGTCCCAGGATGGCTTTATACGCCAGTTATTCAGACCTCACAAGTGGGCTATCATCCTAATCAGCCCAAAGAAGCTATCATCGAAACCGACAGCAGAGATCAGGCACGCGCCGAGGCTTTGATCATCAAAGTGGATGCCGATGGCGAGAGAATAGCTAAGACTGTTAGTCCGTCAGAATGGGGCAAGTTCTTGCGCTATAACTATCTAAAGGTAGATTTTAGCGATATCACCGAGCCAGGTCTTTATCAAGTGAAGTATGGAACCTCTACCTCCTCCGTTTTCAGAATTGGCAAGGATGTTTATGATAGAGGTGTATGGCAGCCAGTAATTGAGTATTTCTTACCTGTTCAAATGTGTCATATGCGTGTGAACGAGAAATATCGCGTTTGGCACGATGCTTGCCACATGGACGATGCACAGATGGCCCCCGTAGGCAACCATATCGATGGTTATGACCAGCGCCCTGGATTGACAAAATACAAGGAGCGTACAGTGGTGCCAGGTGTGAACACAGGAGGCTGGCATGATGCAGGCGACTTCGACTTACGTGTAGAATCACAGGCCGGCGAAGCCTATATCCTGACAATGGCTTATGAGGCTTTCCGTCCTGAGATTGACGTAACGTCTATTGACCAAGTAAAGCATGTGACTGAAATTCATCAGCCTGACGGCAAAAATGACATTCTGCAGCAAATTGAGAATGGAGCATTAACGGTGGTGAACAGCTACATTTCTTTAGGTAGATTGTATCGTGGCATTATCTGCAACAGTCTGCGTCAGTATGCTATGTTGGGCGATGCTGCTGCCATGACTGATGGCGTTTTGGGCAACGATGACGACCGTTGGATATTCACAGAAGACAATCCTGGTAGGGCCCTTACTACTGCTGCTGAATTAGCTGCCGTATCAAGAGTACTGAAAGGCTTCAACGATACACTGAGCGTTCATTGCTTGAACATTGCCACCACCATTTACAATCAAACGGCAGCAAACGAACGACTGATGAGCAACAAACTGCAAGGAGCAGTCGAACTTTATCTTACCACCAAGCAACAGACCTACTTAGATTATATTCTGGATAACCAAGAGGCCATCATGCAGCAGATTGGTCGCACGGGTTGGTACACTGCCCGCGTAGCTAAAATCATCGAAACCTTGAATGACAAGCGTGCCAAGAAATTCACCACAGCATTCAAGACAGCATTGGCTACACAGAAAGAGAATCTCGACAAGCAGGCTGCAGAAACTCCATACGGAGTTCCTTATCGCCCAAGCATCTGGGGTGCAGGCTGGGATATCCAACGCTTTGGCTATGAATACTACTTCCTGGCCTCAGCTTATCCTGAGATTTTCCCGAAAAACACCATCTACAATGCACTGAACTTTATCCTGGGATGCCATCCAGGCTCTAACCAGGCATCATTTGCTTCAGGCGTTGGTGCAACATCGGCTACGGTAGCCTACGGTTTGAACCGTGCCGACTGGAGTTACATCCCTGGTGGCGTGGTATCTGGTACAGCACTGATTCGTCCGGACTTCCCAGAACTGCTGACTTTCCCATTCCTGTGGCAACAGGTAGAATATGTACTGGGCGGTGGTTCTTCCCACTACATGTTCTTGGCACTGGCAGCCCAGCAGATGAGCCGTAACTGAAAAGAAAACAAAAACCTATAAGATGAATATTATTAAGACTACATTGATGGCAGCGTTGGCACTGAATGTGCTGACGCTGCAGGCTATGAGCATCGCCGTAGAGCCTCAGACTTGCGCTACAGATGCCATCTCTTTCACAGACCAACGCCCCACCGCAGAAAAGCGTTTGTTCCGCTCTGAAGCTGTAGAGCAGGTAATCAAACAGATGCAAGCTCGGTTAAAGAACCCCAAACTGGCCTGGATGTTCAGCAACTGCTTCCCTAACACGTTGGACACCACCGTACATTTCAGCAAGGATGCACAAACTGGAAAGCCCGATACTTTTGTTTATACTGGCGACATCCATGCCATGTGGTTGCGCGATTCTGGAGCGCAGGTATGGCCCTACGTTCAGTTAGCCAATCAGGATGCTCATCTGAAAGAGATGGTGGCAGGTGTCATCAACCGTCAGTTTGCCTGCATCAACATCGATCCATTCGCTAACGCCTTCAACATGGAAGCCATCCCTGGCGGAGGTGAATGGAAGAGCGACATGACCGACATGAAAGATGAGTTGCATGAGCGCAAATGGGAAATCGACTCCCTGTGCTACCCTATCCGTTTGGCTTACGAGTATTGGAAAGTAACGGGCGATGCCAGTGTATTCGATGCTGCTTGGATAGATGCCATCCAAAATATCCTCAAGACTTTCCGCGACCAGCAGCGCAAGGAGAACAAAGGCAGCTATCGTTTTATGCGTCGTACAGAACGCCAGTTCGACACCATGAGCAACGATGGTTGGGGTGCTCCTGTTAAGCCTGTTGGTTTGATAGCTTCCGCTTTCCGTCCTTCTGATGATGCCACTGTATTCCTGTTTTTGGTACCCTCCAACTTCTTTGCAGTAAGTTCTCTGTGTCAGGCAGCTGAAATCCTCAACTGCGTAAACCATCGCAGCGACATAGCAGGTCAATGCACTGCTCTTGCCGATGAAGTGAGTCAGGCATTAAAAGAATATGCCGTTTACGACCATCCGAAATATGGCAAGATATATGCTTATGAGGTAGATGGCTTCGGCAATCATCTGCTGATGGACGATGCCAATGTGCCTTCTTTGATTTCCATGCCATACTTGGGATTGGTAGACATCAACGATCCTATCTATCAGAACACCCGTCGTTTTGTTTGGAGTGAAGACAATCCCTACTTCTTCCGTGGCAAGGCAGGTGAAGGTATTGGCGGTCCGCACATAGGGCATGATATGCCTTGGCCAATGAGTATCATGATGCGAGCTTTCACATCGCAGGATGACCAAGAAATCAAGCAATGCATCAAGATGCTGATGGATACGGATGCTGGCACAGGCTTTATGCACGAGTCATTCCATAAGGATGACGCTACCAACTTTACCCGCGCTTGGTTTGCTTGGCAGAACACCCTCTTTGGCGAGTTGATCATCAAACTGGTCAATGACGGCAAACTCAATTTATTGAACAGTATTGAGTGATTTGCCAAAAAAAATGATTATCTTCGCACCCTGAATTAACAAACAAGACAAGATTAGATGGAAACATTTTGGATTAAGGCCGTCCAGCTGATGCTGAGTTTGTCGTTATTGGTAGTAATTCATGAGGGCGGTCATTTTCTTTTTGCAAAGCTGTTTAAGACAAGGGTCGAGAAGTTCAGATTGTTCTTCGACCCATGGTTTACTATATTCAAATTCAAGCCAAAGAACAGCGAGACTGAATACGGATTAGGATGGATACCTCTTGGTGGCTATGTTAAGATAGCCGGCATGATTGACGAGTCTATGGACTTGGAACAGATGAAGCAACCTGCCCAACCATGGGAGTTCCGTGCTAAACCAGCATGGCAGCGACTGCTCATCATGATTGGTGGTGTACTGTTCAACTTCTTGCTGGCATTGTTCATCTATTCGATGATCCTCTTTGCTTGGGGCGATTCATACATCCCTGTGCAAAAGGCCCCATTGGGTATGCAGTTTAACGAGACTGCCCATAACGTAGGTTTCCAGGATGGTGACATACTGATATCTGCCGACGGCAAACCATTGGAACGTATGGGCACCGACTTGCTGATGGATGTGGTAGATGCGCGTCAGGTAACAGTATTGCGTGGCGGCAAGGAAGCATCCGTATATATACCTGAAGACATGATCAATCGTCTGATGGAAGACAGCGTGACCTTCACCGCTTTCCGTATGCCTTTCGTAGTAGATAGCCTCATGGCCGGTTCTCCTGCCATGGCTGCTGGCATGCAACCAGGCGATAGTATCATCGCCATGAACGGCAAGGGCAGTTTGGCTTACGATGATTTCATGAAAGAAATGCAGCAGCGCAGAGATGTCAAGAGCGATGATCACGACGTCACGCTGACCATTATGCGTAAGGGTGTACAGCATGAGTTGGCGATTATTACGGATGAAGATTTTAAGATGGGAGTTTATCCTGTCACTAACACATCGAAACTGTTGCCTATCGTAAAGAAAGACTATGGTTTCTTTGCATCTTTCCCTGCTGGCATCAAACTGGGTGTAAACACCTTGGCTGGCTATGTGAACCAGATGAAGTACGTCTTCTCTAAGGAAGGAGCTAAGCAGTTAGGCGGATTCGGTACCATCGGCAATATCTTCCCTGCTTCATGGGATTGGCATCAGTTCTGGTATATGACAGCGTTCTTGAGCATTATTCTAGCATTCATGAACATCCTACCTATCCCTGCACTTGACGGTGGACATGTGTTGTTCCTGCTCTATGAGATCATTGCCCGTCGCAAACCGAGCGATAAATTCATGGAGCGTGCTGAAATGGCTGGTATGTTCATTTTGTTTGCTTTGCTGATTTGGGCAAACATGAATGACGTAATAAGATTCTTATTTTAATTGAGAATTGAGAATTGAAAATTGATAATTAAGAGGTACATAGGGATTGTGCTATTGATGCTGGCGTCATTATCATCTTTTGCCAAGGACGACTTAAAGGCATTGTATGATTCACTGGACTATTCAGTGGCTCATAAGAATATGTATGTGCAAGAGAAAATCAAACGCATTGATGAAATCCGTAGTGCCCTCTCCTATGCCAACTTAAACGACGTTAACAAATACGTTGTCTATAACCAGTTGTACAATGAATACTGGAAATTCGATCTCGATTCTGCCATCCATTATGCCCGCTTAGAGGTGGAAGCAGCCATTCGCATGAATGATGAATACCGCAAGACACAGGCTGAACTGCAATTGGCCATCTCTTATGCAATGCACGGTATGTATATCCAAGCAGAACAGATACTGAACAAGCACAACATCAACTCTTTGCCTAAGGATTTGATGGCTGAGTATTATAATGCTAACATTCAGTTCCTGCAATACTACCTCTATACATCCGATTCACCTGAGGATATACAAAGACAAAGCAATTACCGCGATTCGCTCTATGCCACGCAGGATCAATCATCCATAGAATTCCGGTTCAGTTTGGTGGGGCGTATGCCAGCGAAAGAGCGTCTGGAAGGTTATAACAAACTTCTAGACCTGGTGGAGAAGAATTCGCCCATGTATGCGCGTATCACTCACAGCATCGGAACCATCTATGCCGCAGACGGCAACCGCGACGAGGCCAAGAAATACCTGATACGCTCGGCATTGTCCGACTTGTATAATGTTACGCGTGAGAACCAGTCAATTTACGAATTGGCTCGATTGGCTTATGAAGATGGCGATTACGCACGTGCCTACCGCTATGCTCAATCCTCTTTCGAGGATGCTATTACAGCTGGCATCCAGTTCCGTGTAACGCAGGTATCAGGCTTCTATTCCATCATTACTGATGTGTACCAGCGCCGTGAGGCAAGCGACAAACAATCACTCATCAACATCATCGTACTGAGTGGTGTCCTGCTGGTATGCCTAGTTATTGCCGTGTTCTTTATCTTCCAGCAGTTGAAGAAAATCATGCGTATCCGCAAGGATTTGGCTAACAGCAATGATGAGTTACAGCGACTGAACGAGACACTGAACAACATGAATGCCCAACTGCATAGCAGCAACTCTCTTTTGCAAGAAAACAACAACATCAAAGAGCAGTACATTGGTCAGTTCTTCAATATCTGTTCCGGCTATATCGATAAAATTGGTGACTACCAGAACGTGCTCTACCGCTTGGCTGTCAACAAGCACTATGACGAAATGGTGAAAAAGTTGCGCTCCACTACCCTTATTGACTCTGAGACCGAAGCGTTATACCACCACTTCGACACCATTTTCTTGAACCTCTTCCCTACTTTTGTGGCAGACCTGAACGCACTGCTGCGTGAAGATGAGAGAATCGTGCTCAAACAAGATACCCTGCTCAACAAAGAGTTGCGTATTTACGCCCTCTTGCGATTGGGCATTACCGACAGCGAGAAGATAGCAAACTTCCTGCGCTGCTCCACCAGTACTATCTACAACTACCGCACAAAGATGCGTAATCGCGCTATTGACAAAGACACTTTTGAAGACAAATTCATCGGTAAATAGCCCTATTTATAATTCCAAATTATCTACATTTTTTCTCATCACACAAAATGTTATGTTGCTGTAAATAAACAAAGTAACATTTTAAGCCATCTACATTTTAATATTGATTATTCACACATAAGCGTAAGTTCGCTAACTTTGTTATCGAGAATGTGCTTAACCACGCATTCCGCAGTTAAAAGAATAAAACAATTAACACCTAAAATAAATGGAAAATACCATGATTAAAGTGGGCCTCATCGGCTTTGGCAGAATGGGCCGCTTTTACTTACACGAGTTCCAGAGAAACAAAAACTGGCAGGTTATTTATATCTGCGATCCTTACGATAAAGCACAGGAAATGGCGCGCGACTATTGCCCCACCGCTAAGGTTACCGGCAATGAAGACGACGTATTCAACGACCCCGAAGTTGAAGTGGTGGCACTCTGCGCACTGGCTGATTCCCGAAAAAACCAAATTTTAAAAGCCTTGGCTCATGGCAAGCACATTATCTCTGAAAAGCCTATTGCCATGCTTCCCGAAGATGAGTGGGAACTGGTGAAAGCTGTAGGTGAAAGCGACCGCCTGGCCACTGTCAACCTCTACCTGCGCAGTTCTTGGTATCACCATCAGCTAAAACAATTCATTGACGAAGGCGAGTTGGGCGAACTGGCCATCATCCGCATCTGTCACATGACCCCAGGCTTGGCTCCTGGCGAAGGCCATGAGGCAGAAGGTCCTTCCTTCCACGATTGCGGCATGCACTATTGCGACATCACTCGCTGGTATGCACAAAGCGAGTTCAAGACCATGCACTCACAGGCATTGCGTATGTGGAGCTACAAGGATCCTTGGTGGTTGCAGGCACACGGCACTTTCGACAATGGTATCGTTTACGACATCACACAAGGTTTCGTCTATGGACAGATGTCTAAAGACCAGACCCACAATTCATATATTGACTTAATAGGTACACACGGCATTGCCCGCATGACACACGACTTCAAGACAGCTACGGTTGAACTGCACGGTATTACCAAGACAGTTACCATCAACAAACCTTATGGAGGCAAGAACATCGACGTGATGATTGAGAAGTTCGCACAGAGCATCCGCAACGGCAAGCTTGATATGACGCTGCCATCGCTGCGTGACTCAGCCATTGCTTCCCAGTTTGCATGGGATTGTCTGGCTGATGCGCGTACACACGACCTGCCAGCCATCGGCGACCTCGAGACATTGGAGCAGATACGCTATCGCCGTGCCCACATGACCAATGGTTATGGGCTGCTACACCAGACAGTAGGCAAATGAAAATTCACATTTAATTAACCAATAATTAACGAAGTATGGCAAACTTATCAAGAAGAAGTTTCCTGAAAACCGGTGCAGCCGCTTTTGCAGGATTTACAATTGCGCCTAACATTATTTTAGGCAAGAGTCATGGACACGCAGCTCCTACCGACAAACTGAATATTGCAGCAGTTGGTATCGGTGGTATGGGTAACAGCAACATCAAGAACATGGAGACTACAGATAATATTGTAGCCCTTTGCGATGTTGACTGGAAGTATTCTAAAGATGTGATGGCACGTTTCCCAAATGCCAAGAAGTATTGGGACTATCGCAAGATGTATGACGAGATCGGTAACACTTTCGATGCAGTGCTCTGCGCAACAGCCGACCATACACATGCTATCATCACTGCTGATGCCATGACGATGGGCAAGCACGTTTATACCCAGAAGCCAATGACCCACTCAGTATATGAGACACGTCTGCTGACCAAGCTGGCTAATAAATATAAGGTGGCTACCCAGATGGGTAACCAGGGTTCTTCTTCTGAAGGTACTGACCTGGTATGCGAATGGATTTGGAACGGTGAGATTGGTGAAGTAACCAAGGTAGAATGCGCTACCAACCGTCCTATCTGGCCACAGGGCTTGAATGCTCCTGAGCAAGTGATGCGTGTACCTAAGACTTTGGATTGGGACTTGTTCACTGGTCCAGCAAAGTTGCGCCCATTCAATGAGGTTTATCATCCTTGGAACTGGCGTGGATGGTGGGATTATGGTACAGGTGCTCTTGGTGATATGGCTTGCCACATCATGCAGCCTGTAGTAGCAGCCCTGAAGTTGGGTTATCCTACCAAGATACAAGGTTCTTCTACCCTGCTGTTGGCCGACTGTGCTCCTAATGCACAGCGCGTGAAGTTCACCTTCCCAGCTCGCGACAACATGCCTAAGGTAGCTATGCCAGAGGTAGAGGTTTACTGGTACGATGGTGGCATCCTGCCTGATCGTCCAGCAGGTTTCCCAGAAGGCAAGGAATTGATGCCAGGCAATGGTGGTTTGGTTATCTTCCACGGCACAAAGGACACACTGATTTGCAGCTGCTATGGTCAGGATCCTTGGTTGCTCTCAGGCCGTGTGCCTAACGCTCCAAAGGTATGCCGCAGAGTAGAAAACGCTATGAGAGGCGGTCACGAGCAGGATTGGATCCGTGCTTGTAAGGAAAGTCCTGAGAATCGCGTAGAGACCAAGTCTAACTTCAACATCTCTGGTCCTCTGAACGAGGTAGTGGTAATGGGTGTATTGGCTGTTCGCTTGCAGACCCTGAACAAGGAACTGCTGTGGGACGGCGAGAACATGGAATTCACCAACATCGGTCCTAACGAAGAAATCAGAATCATCAAGAAGGACGACTTCAAGGTGGTAGATGGTGATCCTAAGTTCAACAAGATTTATACCGACCCAGTAAATGCTCAGCAGTTTGCTCGTGAACTGATCAAGCACAACTACCGTGAAGGCTGGAAGTTGGTAGATATGCCAAGATAATATCATTAATGTTTAAAGTAATATTTAAATTAAAGGAAATGAAGAAAAGTTTATTTACAGTGGCAGGCTGCATGGTATTAGCAGCTGCATTCACCGCTTGCGGTGGTCAAAAGAAGACTCAGGAGGCTGCAGAAGAAACAGCAGCTCCAGCAGCAACAACTACAATTAATGTTTCAACTACTCCTAACGGTGCTGAGACCCAGGCTCTGGAGCTCCCTACCGACGCTGATGGCTACATCACCATCTTCGACGGCAAGACCTTCAATGGCTGGCGTGGTTATGGTAAGGATCAGGTTCCTGCTCGCTGGACCATCGAGGACGGCTGCATCAAGTTCAACGGTACAGGCACAGGCGAAGGCCAGACCACTGGTGGTGGTGACCTCATCTTCGCTCACAAGTTTAAGAATTTCGAGCTGACATTCGAATACAAGATCTCTAAGGGTGGTAACTCAGGTATCTTCGTATTGGCACAGGAAGTTCCAGTAGAGGGCAAGCCAGGCGAGTTTGAACCTATCTATATCTCTGCTCCAGAGTATCAGGTGCTCGACAACCAGAATCACCCAGATGCTAAGATGGGTAAGGATGGCAACCGTCAGGCAGCTTCTCTGTATGACATGATTCCTGCTAAGCCACAGAACGCTAAGCCAGCTGGCGAATGGAACACTGGTTCAATCATGGTATTCAAGGGCACCGTACTGCACCAGCAGAATGGCGAGAACGTAGTTGAGTATCACTTGTGGACTCCACGTTGGACTGAGATGCTGCAGGCAAGTAAGTTCAGCGAAAAGGCATGGCCTCTGGCATTCAGCTTGCTGAACAATCTGGGTGGTGACAACCACGAGGGCTTCATCGGCTTCCAGGATCATGGCGACGATGTATGGTTCCGCAATATCAAGGTGAAGGTAATGGACTAACTTTATCCTTTTGAAAACAAAAACCCCGCCCAATTCGGACGGGGTTTTTTGTTTTCAATGTTATACTATGGAAAGACATACTCCACTTGCTCATTATTTGCTGGCCATTTAGATTCTTCTGTAACATATTAATATAGCCATTAAAAGCAATCATAACTACACCTCATAAAATAATCTCAGGGAAAAAGGAGGGGAGTATCTCAACACAAAAAAATATAATGTTAATTTGCTATGTTCTCATTTTTCGTTATTTTTGCATCCGATAACTAATTAATTGACGTATTCATAGCGATTAATACTTGTTTTTAGTATTAACTTCATGTAAAAAATGACTAAATAATTATGGAAAAGAATGACGATAAGAGAAAGCTTGAGGATAATGATCTTAAGTTGGCGTCAGGTGGAAGCAAACATTTTAGTTGGGGTAAAAAAGCATGTGATAACGATAAGCGTCTATCCATGAAAGACTATCAGGCTGAAAAAAGAACGTGGTAGGAATTCTTTCTCAAGGATGGAATATAAGCCTTGCTAAGATTTGATATAAAAAACGAGAGAGACTTTCAAGTCTCTCTCGTTCTTTATTGATCAATTAACTTAGTTCTCATCTCGAACCAAACAGACAGTACACCCCATAGTTCATCATGCATAAAGGTTTTTATAGTATTGATTACGAAAAGATGGCAACATTTGGTGATTTCTATAGAATAGTGTATATTTGCACACAAATATCAATAAAAAGAAGGAAAATGGAAGTCATTCAGAGTTTTACTATCGACCATACTCACTTGAAACCAGGTATCTATGTGTCGCGCGAAGACAAGGGGTTTACCACTTTCGACTTACGTATTACAGAGCCCAACAAAGAACCCGCTGTAGCGCCAGCAGCCATGCATAGCATAGAGCATTTGATGGCTACCTGGTTCCGTAATAGTGAGGCGAAGGATGATGTGGTATATGTAGGACCGATGGGGTGCCTAACAGGTATGTATATTATAATGACAGGATCCTACACAGTAGAGGATATGCGTCGTCTAACCATTAGATGCCTCCAGTGGATACTTACCCAAATGGAAGTTCCGGCAACAACTCCCGAAACCTGCGGCAACTACCTGTTGCACGACCTACCCATGTGCCACTGGGAGAGTCAACGCTACTTGGATCGTTTGGAACATGATTTTCATAGCGAATATACCCAGCTACGCATCACCTTAGACGATGGCAAGGTATTTGCTGACGCATAAAATGATATTTGAGTTCTTAACTAACAAAAGCAGGGGGAAATCATTAGACTAAGCCCCTGCTTTATTTGGAAGATCTATTATTTGCCAGCTCGTTTGATTAAGACGCTAAAAGTAATTACCTCTATGAACAACATCCCTGCAGGGAAGAGTACCCACAAAGGTGCTTCATAAGCCATAGATATTAGCAGGCAGATGCCCATGATGCCTAAGATGATGTTCATACCCCTAACCTGCGTGACAGCCAACTTCAGCTGCTTGACGGTAGTGATGCGGGTAGATGGGTTCATCAATCTTGGACGATAGGCAGAGAAGCCCAGCATCAACATCACAAATGTCCAGCAGCCAGTCATGATGAGAAGCGATACAGGGTCTCCTACCTTATCGACCTCGCCTGCCAGGTTCATGTGCAGCGCCACCTCGTCGCCTGCCGCTTCTCTCCAGAGCACAGCCGCCACCACCCACATGGCGATCAACAAGAGCAGGGCTACAAACTCTAAGATACGGTCGGTCCATGTTACAGGCAGTCGCACGTTGTATATCTCCGACGGCCTTCGCTCGTTAAACAGTCTCTTCCAGTTCATTGTTCTTTTGTTTTTTCAGCCTTCCGCTTTTGCGCAACGCCTCGTTGATAATCCATTGCAGCTGCCCATTGGTGGAACGGAACTCATCGGCCGCCCACGCCTCGATAGCGTTCATGGTGGCAGCATCGACACGCAGCACAAAGCTTTTGGTAGTATTTTCCTTCTTTGACATGCTAAGAGTCGATTAAATGATTAATGATTCAATGTACCTGTATTGACAACAGGCTGCGCAGCATCATCGCCGCAGAGCACTACCATGAGGTTGCTCACCATAGCTGCCTTCTTCTCGTCATCCAATTCTACTACATCTTCAGCAGAGAGCTTGTCGAGTGCCATCTTCACCATAGATACAGCCCCTTCTACTATCTTCTCACGAGCGGTGATGATGGCAGCTGCCTGCTGGCGACGCAACATCACAGCAGCAATTTCTGGAGCATATGCCAGGTAGTTGATACGCGCCTCTACTACTTCAATGCCTGCCAATGCCAAACGCTCGTTCAGCTTGTTCTCCAACTGCTGGTTGATTTCCTCTCCGCCGCCACGCAGTGTCAGGTCGTTGTTCTTGTCATCGGTATCATCGTATGCATATTGACCAGCCACCTGACGCAAAGCTGCATCGCTCTGCACCTGCACGAACTGCTCGAGCGCCTTCATGATGCCTGATACACCAGCAGAAATCTGGTCGGGCTTCACATTGCTCTGCGCCATCGTCTGGGCGTCTATCTCAAACATGGCCTTGTAGGTGTCTTTCAGTTTCCATACCAACACCAAGCCAATCATTATAGGGTTACCTGTCTTGTCGTTCACCTTAATGGGCTGGGCATCCAAGTTCCTGGCACGAAGAGAGAGTTTCTTGGAAGTCATGAAAGGATTGATCCAGAAATAGCCCGTCTTGGTAAAGGTGCCACGATACTTGCCGAAGAAGGTCAGCACACGTGCCTCGTTGGGCTCCAGCATGATGAAACCTGCCCAAAGGAAGAAGGACACGATGAGTGCCAACGGGCCAGCCAAGATAAGCCACCAATCACCATAGATGATGAACAGTATAATAGCAGCGATGCCTGCTATAGTCAACAACAAATTGAAGAACAACATTGCGAAGCCGTTCAGTGTTGAACCTTGATAGTTAAATTCTTTTGTTCCCATAGTCATTCAATATTTAGTTGGTTATTATAATATCATTTTGATATCACAAAGATAACAAAACATTTTTCATATCTCCAAATATTTTGAGCAAAAAAAGACAAAAAAAATGCTGGCGGCTAATGTTAGCCGTCAGCACCTTATTATATATAGGGTAATCATACCTCACTCCCCATGGGGATTTTCTCCCCTAAATGAATGGGTTGCCTGTTACAGGCTCTTGAGGCGGTAAAATTTTACTCAATGATGCGTCCCTTGCTCTGGTCGCGATCCTTGATGGCAGGAGACTCTGCTGGATGGCCGATGATGATGATATTAATCAACTCAGCATTCTCTGGGAAACCAAAAGTTGACTTCAGGTAATCCTTAGCCTCAGCACTGTCGCTAATCATACGTGCAGGAGCAGCCTGATAGGTAGCGCCCAAGCCCAAAGCATGAGCAGCCAACAGGATGTTCTCACTCAGTAAGGCAGTATCTTCACGATTATAAGCAGTAGCCTTCTCACCTGTCTCAGCAGCGATAAATGCCACAGCTGGTGCATTGGCAAAAGCATTCTTGCCATTCAGACGAGCAGCCATACCCTTGCCCATCTCTGTATTGAGCATATAGCCCGACAGGGTGTTCAACATTTCCTGATTGGTAACGATGCGTACCTGCCAATCTTGTGCATTCATGGCACTGGGAGCCTGCAAACCAGCCTTTAAGATAGTTTCCAAATCGGCTTTAGCCACTGGCTCTTCTGTAAACTGACGCACGCTGACGCGGGTCATGATGTTTTCGATTACTACAGATGCGGTGTCTACTGGCTCTTCTGCCGTTTGGTTTTCAACATTGACACAGCTTGACAATGCCATCATACCGGCAGCGATTGCTAAGAATTTCATTTGTTTCATTTGCTTTGATTATTTAGTTAAACATTATAAACCGCATCAAAGGTATGAAAAAAACATATATATTTGTATCATAAACTTGAAAAAAATGAAAAGAGCCATTATCATTGGAGCCTCATCGGGCATGGGAAAGGAAGTGAGCCAACTGTTGCTGGCAGAGGGGTGGCAGATTGGCATCGGCGCTCGCAGAACAGAAGCCTTAGAAGAACTGCGAAGTAAAAAACCAGTTGCTGTGGTAACTGCAACTATCGACGTTATGTCAGAAGATGCGCCTCAACGTTTAGAGCAACTGATAGCCGATAACGGGGGAATGGACTTGTTTTTCTTGGCATCTGGCATTGGCAAGCAAAACCCTCATCTGGACAGTGAAATAGAACTGCGTACAGTTGCTACGAATGGTATGGGCTTCACCCGTATGGTGGATACGGCGTTCAACTGGTTTGCCTCGCATGGGTGCAAAGGACAGATCTCTGTCATCAGCAGCATAGCTGGCGTAAAGGGCTTGGGCATGGCTCCCTCCTACTCTGCCACTAAGGCTTTTCAGAACACCTATATAGAAGCTCTGCAACAATTGGCATATATCCGTCATCTCGATATCAGTTTTACAGATATCCGCCCTGGATTCGTAAAGACTGACCTGCTAAACGATGGCAAGAACTACCCGCTTTTGATGAATAAGGAGTATGTTTCCCGACAAATATTCAAGGCCATCAAACAGCAACGCAATGTAAAGATCATCGACTGGCGCTACCGAATCCTGGTGTTCTTCTGGCGACTTATTCCAAGATGGCTGTGGGTAAGGTTGCCTATCAAAAATTAAGGGTTTTCGCTGAACAAATTGGGGCATTCGCTGAATTTATTTTATAGAATCGGCTGTACGTCTTACCTTTGCTGCCATAATTTTTAAAGGTTAAGATGTATGAGAAACAGATGTATTTATTTAGCAATGATGGCAGTGGTAGCCATAGTGGCCACCTGCTGCTCAGTAGAAGACGACAACAACGGATACCCATCTATGTCAGAGATGATGGGGCCTAATGGACAGATGCAAGGAGGTATGGGTCCTGGTGGCATGGGACAAAGCGACACAAACGGCAATGACTTGCAGGACTTCGACATCAGTCTGGATAGTACACCACTGTCCAGCGACACAGAAACCATTCCGACAGATGAAAACGACGAAAGCTACGAGGACTATGTAGAGCATTCATCATTTTCTGAAACAGTAAGCATTGTATATGCTGACAACAAAGCTACTATAAGCACACTACCCGAAGGTGTGGAGGCAACGGTTGAAGGTGCCGGGGTTATCATCAATTCTACCATCAAGGGAGTGACCTACGAGCTGACGGGCAGTAGTTCCAATGGGTATTTCAAGATATATAGCGAGAAGAAATTCCAACTTACTTTGAACGGAGTGTCACTGACCAATCCTAGTGGTGCCCCCATCAATATCCAGAGTGGCAAACGTGCGTTTGTCACCCTAGCTGATGGCACCAGTAATAGTCTGACTGACGGAACCAGCTACAACACCCCTGATGGAGAGGATGAGAAAGGCACATTGTTTAGCGAAGGTCAGCTGATATTCAACGGCAAAGGTTCACTAGAAGTTACTGGCAACAAGAAACACGGAATTGTAAGTGATGACTACGTCCGCTTCCGTGCTGGCACCAATATCTTTATAACAGCTTCTAACGGTCACGGTATAAAATCTAACGACTATGTAGTTATTGGTGGCGGTGTACTGAATATCGAGGTGAGTGGTACGGCAAAAAAGGGTATCAGTACCGATGGCTATGTCTTAGTTTCAGGTGGCCGTACCACGATCCTCACTTCAGGCGATGGCGAATATGACGAAGACGAGGACGATGTATCAGGTGCAGCTGGTATCAAGGCAGACCTTTATTTCCAGATGGACGGCGGACAATTGAACGTCAAGAGTACTGGTGCTGGCGGCAAGGGTATCAATACCGATGGCGAAATCATCATCAACGATGGTGACATACAGGTTATTACTACTGGTAAGACATTTACCTACAGCAGTGATCTCGACTCAAAGGCTAAAGGCATAAAGAGCGATACCAATGTAACAGTGAATGGAGGTACCATCAAGATAAAGGCTACTGGAGGCGAAGGCAGTGAGGGTTTGGAAGCTAAGGGTGTGATGAATATCAACAATGGCGAGATTGAAATAGCCAGCTATGACGACTGTATCAACTCTGCAGGAGACATGACCATCAGTGGCGGCTATATATATGCATTCGCTACCAACAACGATGCCATAGACAGCAATGGTAACTTATACATTAAAGGTGGTGTGATTGTGGCGTTGGGAGCATCGGAAGCAGAATGCGCCATTGATGCAGCAGAAGGCAAGAGCATCTACATCACAGGTGGTACCGTTGTAGGTGTGGGCGGTAGCAACGCCTCCTACCCGGCTTCCAGCAGCAGCCAGATGTCTATAGCTTTTCAGGCATCTGTATCGGCAGGAAGCACCCTGAGCATCGCCGATGGCAATGATGCAATTTTAAGTTTCACCATCGAGCGTGGCTATCAAGGAGGATTGTACCTGATTTCATCACCTGACTTCAAGAATGGCAGCAGCTATACTGTATATTCTGGATCAAGTGTCTCTGGCGATGATTGGCATGGGTTATATACAGAACCAAGCGTTAGCAACATAGGCTCTGAACTGGGCAGTGTGACAGCTCAGGCCACAGCTGGAGGTAACAGCATGGGAGGCATGGGTGGCCGACCATAAAGATAGTATATTAAGCAGTTTGGCAGCATTTCTCTTGGATATTTGCTGCCAACTGCTTAATTTTACAGCCATAATTAGACAAGATGTTTAAGAACTTTCCCCGCATAAATAAATTGTGGATTGAAGAGATGCTGAGCTACGCCTTGATCTGGCTGCTGGTATTCGCATTACCATTAGTTGGAGCTTACTATCGCGTCAGCGGGTCGCAGGATGTATCGTTCGACTGGTCTGAGGTATTTAGATCATGGAAGGAATACCTGCCATTCTTATTCTTGTTCATTGTACACAACTGGCTCATAGCCCCTCTCATTGTACATGAGAACAAGAAACTGGCTTATCTCGGCATTGCCACTTGTGCCCTACTGATTTTCAGCTTTTACATCTGGAATGAGCAACCACCCATGCAGGGTCCTCCACCTCACGAGCAGATGCAGTTAGCCGACAGAGGACCAAGAAACATGGGTAACCCGCCTCCACAACACGATGAAAAGATGGGCAATCCGCCCCCTAAGCCCAATGGCGAAAATGAGCCACCTGAGATGCGCCATGGTAACCACCCTGTGATGCTACAAGGAAAGTTGTCAAAGGTTTTCATGGCCATCCTCATGATGGGTGTCAATTTGGGTATCATGCTCTATTTCAAGCAGAGACGACGCGAAGATAACCTATTGGAGCAGCAACAGGAAAAGCTACAACAAGAACTGGAGTATTTGAAGTATCAAATTAACCCCCATTTCTTCATGAACACCCTAAACAACATCCATGCACTTGTGGACATAGACCCCGAAAAGGCTAAATCCACTATCATCGAATTGTCAAGGCTGATGCGCTATGTGTTGTATGAAAGTTCCAAGCCTACCGTACTATTGAGCAAAGAGACCGATTTCTTGCAGCAATACATTACCTTGATGCGGCTCAGGTATTCAGACAGGGTGACTGTTGAGGTCAGCATTCCAACCGACGTTCCGAGCGTTGAAGTGCCGCCTCTGTTGTTCATCTCGTTTATCGAGAATGCTTTCAAGCATGGGGTTAGTTACGAGCAAAACTCGTTTGTCAGCATTAAGATGCAACTGCAAGACGGCTATCTTAGTTTTACTTGCGAGAACAGCCAGCTATCCCACGACAAACGAGGTGGGACAAAAGACCCTTATAGCGGAATAGGACTTGAGAATGTGAGAAAGCGCCTGAAACTGATCTATGGTAACGACTATTTCTTCCTTACCGACGATGGGGAAGACACATATGAAGTAACATTAAAAATACCTGTCAAAGATGATAAGATGCTTGGCTATTGATGATGAGCCTCTGGCTTTGGAAAAGTTGAAAACCTACATAGAAAAGACACCCTACTTAGAGTTAAAGGCATCATGTATGAGTGCACTTGCAGCTTCCAGAATATTTGCTGAGCAGCCCATAGATGCCATTTTTGTTGACATTAACATGCCCGACCTGAATGGGATGGATTTTGTGAAGTCGCTTTACACCCCACCTCTTATTGTCTTCACCACTGCCTATTCTGAATATGCCATTGATGGATACAAGGTAAATGCTGTAGATTATTTGCTCAAGCCTTATGGTTTTGATGATTTTCAGCGTGCAGCCAACAAGGTGCTGCACCAATACCAATTGATACAACATGCAAGTCAACAGCTGGCTGAGGTCTCAAAATCAGTTCAACCTAACACTCTTGAAACAAATGAAGAAAGCCATATCATTTTTGTCAAATCAGAATACCGTATGGTGCGTATTGATATTCACAAGATACGTTATGTGGAAGCCATGAGTGAATATTTGCGTCTTTACATGGAGGGCGAACCCAAGCCTGTCATTGCTCTACTTAGCATGAAGAAACTGGAGGAGCGATTGCCACAGAATTTCATGCGTGTTCATCGTTCATACATCATTAATTTACAGAAGATCCAGCAGATTGAGCGTGGCCGCATCATTATGGACAAAGACACCTACATACCAGTGAGCGACGGCTACAAAGATGCTTTTAACCGATTCTTAAGTGAGAAAGCATTAGAGAAATAACAACCATCTTCCATAACTGAATCTTTTGCTTTTAATTTTCAGACTTATAATAGCGAGTTTTCTAAAATAAATATTTAACTTTGCAACTTAATAGGATTTACTAATTAATATCATACAAATGAAAAAAAATTATTCTATGCTGGTAGCTGTTGCAGCTATGGGTTCATGCATTATTGCCATGAGCAGTTGTGATGGCCAAAAGTGGACTGAAGAGCAGAAGGGCTCTTACAATCTGGTTATTCAGGAGGGTGGACAGACCCTTGGTTATTCCCCTGCCTCTGGTGTGCAACTTATCACCGATAAAGGCTATGCTTTCAAGGACTTGAACCGTAATGGTGTACTTGATCCATATGAAGACTGGCGCCTCGATCCTAAGACCCGTGCACAGAATCTGGCTGAGCAACTATCAATCGAAGAGATTGCCGGCTTGATGCTGTATAGCGCTCACCAGTCAATTCCTTCTGCCGCTATGGGTGGCAGAGGTCCTGCTCCTACTTATAATGGCAAGCCTTTCGCAGAGAGTGGTGCCAAAGCTTCTGACTTGAGCGATGCACAGAAGAAGTTCTTGCAAGAAGACAACCTGCGTGCAGTGCTTGTCACTCGTGTAGAGAGTCCTGCTGTAGCAGCAGAATGGAACAATAACGTACAGGCTTTTGTGGAAGGCCTGAACCATGGTATTCCTGCCAACAACAGTTCTGACCCTCGTCATGAGACTTCTTCTGACGCAGAGTACAACTACGGAGCAGGTGGTCAGATTTCATTGTGGCCATCATCTCTGGGTATGGCTGCTACCTTCGACCCTGCCTTGATGAAGAAATTCGGTCAGATTGCTTCTGAGGAATACCGTGCACTGGGTATCGCTACTGCACTGTCTCCTCAGGTAGACCTTGCAACTGATCCTCGCTGGAGCCGTTTCAACGGTACATTTGGTGAAGGAACAAAACTGGCTACTGACTTGGCTCGTGCATACTGTGACGGTTTCCAGACCTCTCCTGCCGATGAGGCAATAGACGGTGCCTGGGGCTACAAGAGCGTAAACGCTATGGTGAAGCACTGGTATGGCTATGGTGCTCAGGAAGGTGGTCGTGACTCTCACTATAACTATGGTAAGTTTGCCGTTTATCCAGGCAACAACCGTGAAGAGCATGCCATCACGTTTACTGAGGGTGCTTTCAAGTTGGAAGATGGTACTGGCATGGCTTCTGCTGTAATGCCTATCTACAGTATTCTTTTCAACCAGGATCCTTCTGGCGAGAACGTAGGTGGTAGCTTCAGCAAGTGGATGATCCAGGATCAGCTGCGCGACAAGTATAAGTTTGAGGGTGTTGCTTGTACCGACTGGGGCATCACTAACGACAACAAAGCTGTGGAGGCATTCGACGGCAAGCCTTGGGGTGTAGAGAATATGAGCATCGCTGAGCGTCACTATAAGATTCTGCAGGCTGGTGTTGACCAGTTTGGTGGTAACAACGACAAGGGTCCTGTGCTCGAGGCTTACCAGATGTGGGTGAATGACTTTGGCAAGGAAAGTGCAGATGCTCGTTTCCAAAAGTCTGCTTATCGTCTGCTGCTGAATGTATTCCGTACTGGTTTGTTCGAAAATCCTTACCTCGACCCAGCAGCTACTACTGCAACTGTTGGTAAGAGCGAATTCATGGAGGCTGGTTATGAGGCACAGCTGAAGTCTGTGGTGATGATCAAGAACCACAACAACACCTTGCCTGTCAAGGATAAGAAGAAAGTATATATTCCTAAGCGCCATCAAACTCAGAGCCGTGGATTCTTCGGTATGAGCGGTGAGGACAAATGGGTAGATCCTGTAAACCTCGACCTCGTAAAGAAGTACTATGATGTAGTGGATAGCCCTGCTCAAGCAGATTTCGCTATAGTTTTCATCCAGGCTCCTAACAGTGGCGTAGGTTATGACGCTGATGATGCTAAGCGTGGTGGCAATGGCTACCTGCCTATCAGCTTGCAGTACAACGACTATACTGCTACCTATGCTCGTGCAACTTCTATCGCTGGTGGTGACCCATTGGAGAAGTTCACTAACCGCACTTACAAGGGCAAGAGCGTGAAGACTAGCAACAAGGATGACCTGAAGATTATCCTCGACACCAAGGCAGCTATGAGCAACAAGCCTGTTATCGTGGTACTGAATACCGGTAAACCTGTAGTTCCTGCAGAGTTTGAGGGTAAGGCTGATGCAATCCTGATTTCTTTCGGTGTACAGAACCAGGCTATCTTTGACATCATCAGTGGAAAGAACGAGCCTTCTGGTTTGCTGCCTATGCAGATGCCTGCCAATATGATGACCGTAGAGCAGCAGAACGAGGATGTTCCTCGCGACATGGTTTGCTACAAGGATGCTGACGGCAATACTTATGACTTTGCCTTTGGTATGAACTGGAGCGGTGTCATCAACGATGCACGTGTAGCTGCTTACAAATAACCATATAAATTATAAAAGGGCTGTGCCGTTAAGGTGCAGCCTTTTTTGTTTATCAACTACAATTTATGAAGAAATCTTTTTTAGCTTTTATGTTCGGTGCCGCACTGCTGACTGGCTGTAACACCAATAATGGCAGTGGTGACGCTGAGATGGACCGTTTCATCAACGACCTGATGTCAAAGATGAGCGTAGAGGATAAGATCGGGCAGTTGAACTTGCATAGTTACGCAGGTTTCCGTTCTGCAGAGAAAGTGAATACTGACGATGAGAACGTAAAACAACTCATGGCAGGTCAGATGGGCGGAATGTATGGCATCAGCAATGTCAACACTCTGCGCCAGTTGCAAGACCTTGCCCTGCAGACCAAGCATGGCATTCCTTTGTTCTTCGGTCTGGATATTATCCATGGTCATGAGACCGTCTTCCCTATTCCACTGGCATTATCTACCTCATGGAATATGCCTATGCTGGAACAAGTGGCTCGCACAGCTGCTGTTGAAGCAACAGCCACTGGTATCAACTGGGTATATAGCCCAATGGTGGATATCGCACGCGACGCACGCTGGGGGCGTATCGCCGAAGGTAATGGAGAAGATCCTTATCTGGGTGGTGAGATTGCCAAGGCATACGTGTTAGGTTACCAAGGACATGATGCAGTATATGATTCTACAGAAGTGATGGCATGTGTGAAGCATTATGCGCTCTATGGTGCTGCTGAAGCTGGTCGCGACTACAATACCGTGAACTTAGGTCGCCAGGAAATTCTGAACAGCTATATGCGTCCTTATGCTGAAGCAGCAAAAGTGGGTGCCGCATCATATATGAGTTCCTTCAACGAGTTTGAGGGCATCCCTGCTACAGCCAATAAATATCTGTTGACCGACTTGCTGCGTGACACCTATGGTTTCAAGGGCTTTGTAGTAAGTGATGCTACTGCCGTAATTGAGGAAGTGGCTCATGGTATTGGCGACTTGCAGGAAGTTTCTGCTCGCTCACTGCAAGCTGGTCTGGATATGGATATGAACAGCGACGGTTTTATTGGAACGCTGAAGAAATCACTGGAAGAAGGGCGTGTGACTGAAGCAGACATCGACAAGGCTTGTCGTCGCATTCTGGAAGCCAAGTATAAGTTGGGCTTGTTCCAAGACCCATATAAATATCTGAATCCCGACCGTGCTGCCAAAGAAGTGTTTACTGCCGAGAGTCGTGACTTTGCACGTCAGGTAGCACAAGAGTGTCAAGTATTGCTGAAGAATAATGGTATCCTGCCTTTGAAGAAGGATGCCCGCATCGCTGTGATTGGTCCATTGGCAGACAATGCCAGCGAGATGTCTGGAACTTGGAGTATGTCAAGTCATGCAGCCGAGAATGTTACCATTCTGCAAGGCATCAAGGATGCAGTTAGCAACCCTAATAATGTAAGCTATGCTGAGGGCAGCTGGTTCTTGAACGACGCCCAGTTAGAAAGCGACCTCAAGTACGGCCTGATAGGTTTGTTCATGCCTGACTTCAAACCAGAACCAGTACACACCACACCTAAGGCAACTCTGCTGGCAGAAGCTTTGTCGAAAGCCCGTCAGGCTGATGTAATTGTAGCTTGCGTTGGTGAAAACGCCATGATGAACGGTGAGGGTGCTTCTCGTTCAGATATCTCTATTCCTGATGCACAGGTAGAGTTACTGCAAGCCCTGAAGGCTACTGGCAAGCCAGTTGTTTTGGTTCTGAACACTGGTCGTCCATTGACATTGACTTGGGAGGATGAGAACATGGATGCCATCCTCAACACATGGTCACAGGGCTCTGAGGCTGGTCACGCTATTGCCGACGTATTGTTTGGTGATATCAACCCAAGTGCTAAGTTGACAACCTCTTTCCCACGCACCGTTGGTCAGTTGCCACTCTACTATAACCATAAGAATACTGGTCGTCCTCATGGTGATTACGAGAAATATATGAAGTTCCGCAGCAACTATATTGATGTGGTAAACGCTCCACTCTATCCATTTGGTTATGGTCTGAGCTACACCACTTATGAATATAGTGATGTAACACTGTCATCCTCTGAGGTAGCCAATGGTGGCAATTTCACTGCTACCGTAACAGTTAAGAACACGGGCAATATGGATGGCAAGGAAATCGTGCAGCTGTACATCCATGACGTAGAAAGCACCTCTACCCGTCCTGTAAAAGAACTTCGTGGTTTCCAGAAGGTAGATATCAAGGCTGGTGAAACAAAAACCATTACCTTCGAGCTTTCTACCGAAGACCTGAAGTACTATAACCACGAGTTACAGTATGTTTGCGAGCCTGGTGACTTCGAAATCATGATTGGTCCTAACAGCCGTGACACCAAGACTGCTGTACTAACAGTCAAGTAACTCTACTTATATTGAAGTCACGCTTTTGAAGGACGATGTTTGACATCGGCATCACGTTATTAAAAGCACCTACGATTACCCGTAGGTGCTTTTTTAATAAGCAACAGAACAAATACCCCACAAAAACTATCTGCGTGTTTGTCAGTTATAATCGAAAAAAGCATATATTTGCAGTAGGAAGATAAAAAGCATTTGTATGAAAACAAGAAATCATCTTATAGCTGGCATTATCACTGTTTTTTTCCTTATGGGCACGACTGTTCAAGCCCAGGAAACGAACTACGATGAATCCAAAGTAGGTACCTATGTGCTACCCGATGCACTAACGACCCTCAATGGTCAGGAAGTCGTTAATAAAGAACAATGGGAAGATCTACGTCGCCCGGAAATCATAAAACTTTTCGAGGACAACGAGTATGGCATTATGCCCGATGCAACCATCAAGTCAAGCTATCGCATTGTTGAGGAAAGCGACAATGCTTTAGGAGGGAAAGCTATTCGCCGTCAGGTAGAAATAACGTTTAGTAATAATGGACAGACTCGCCAAATGCTCGTACTGCTTTATATGCCAAAAGACGTAAAAAAGTGTCCTGTTTTTGTATCACCTAACTTCCAAGGGAATGCTACTACGACAACAGACCCATACGTCATAGAGTCCCAATTCAGTACTTACGGACGAGCCAATCAGACCAGCAGATGGCCTTATGAACTCATCATCAACTCGGGGTATGCGGTTGCCACCTTCCACTACTTCGATGTCTATCCAGATAAAGACAATGTGGTGAGCAAGTCTATCTACCCTCTTTTTGGCATCAACTCCAATGATGACCTGCTTGATAATTCAGGCAAGTCAATTGCCGCATGGGCATGGGGATGCTCCCGAGTGCTGGATTACTTGCTCACGATGGACAATATCGATAAAGAACGTGCCATCGTCATGGGACATTCTCGTTTAGGGAAAGCAGCTCTATGGTGTGGTGCGATGGATCAGCGTTTTGCGATGGTTGTCTCTAACGACTCTGGGTGTTCGGGTGCTGCTTTATCTCGACGGAATTATGGTGAGACGGTAGAACGCATCAACAATTCTTTCCCTTGGTGGTTCTGCAATAAATATCAGACGTATAACCAAGATGTTTCCTCGCTCCCCATGGATCAACATGAATTAATTGCTCTCATTGCTCCACGTGCGGTATATGTTGCCAGTGCCTTAGAGGATCAATGGGCAGACCCGCGTGGTGAGTTCCTCTCTTTGCAGGAAGCCAGCAAAGTCTATGCACTCTATGGCTTTGAAACGCTCAAAGGCTACTCTTTCCCCTCTGTAAACGAGCCTCTCTGGAAAGGTAATTGTGGTTATCATATTCGTACAGGAATCCATGATGTGACAGACTTTGATTGGGAATCATACATAGGATTTGCCAACGAAAAGCTTAACAAATAGCATTAGTCTTGTGCATAAAGAAGCTATAATACATTTCAGTTATAATTATGAAGGCTCCCCAAGAGGGAGCCTTCATAATTTATTCCACATCGGGAACTTCTATCTGAGAACCGTATCTGTGGTACTCGTTGGCAATAGATTGTTCCTGGATATAGAGTGCCAGTTCAATACGTCCATCCTTCACAGGAGCAGCACAAGCGATGTACTTGTCGTAATTGGCAGCTGCTTCACATACTACATCTGGCATACGGGACGAAATGACACGCACACGACCATAATTCTTGATAGACTCTAAGAAAGCAGCCATATTCTCTTGCTTCTTTTCGCCCTCCAATTGAGCAAATAATGGATTAGCAGCATCCATTGACACTATGAGCTGCGTGCCTACTGTCTGAGCAGCCAGCTGTACCATCTGAACTTGTTCAAGGGTCTCATCACCAAACAAACGGAGCACCATGCCGCCATCCACAGGAAGGTAACGGAACACATTCTGTTCGCCACGGATCTTTGGCTGGATATTGCGAGCGTGCTTGAACTCTTTATCGTACCATTCAGCATACGACTGCTTATAATCAGTTGTAGAGCCAGGCTTGTCAGAGATATGCATAAATTGAGCACAATAGTTAGGACCACCAGCTTTCAATCCAGGGCCAAAAGCGGATAACTTCATGCCGCCAAATGGCTGCCTATTTACAACGGCGCCTGTAATACCTCTATTAATATAAAGGTTGCCTGCCTTGATATGGTTCTTCCAATACTTCTGTTCCTGCTCATCGAGCGATTGCAGACCAGATGTCAAACCATAATCAAGACTGTTTACCAGATCCACCGCCTCCTCCAAAGTATCAAATGGCGTTACTGCCAACAACGGAGCAAACAATTCAGTACGGAAAGTATAAGAATCTGGCTTTACATTTATCTTCACCGTAGGCTTGAGGATGTATTTCATCTCATCCACAAACTCGGGAGCAATCAGCCATTTCTCTCCAGGTTCCAACTTACATGCTTTTTCCAATTTCTCATTGTGGTTGGTAATCATCGGCCCTACAATATTGCCGGCATTCCAAACGCCACCTACCTTGAGTGAAGAAGCGCAGTCCTTGAGCTTCTCCATAAACTCAGGATCTTTGTATACAGAGCGTTCTACCAAAAGGATAGAACATGCCGAGCACTTCTGACCTGCATTGCCGAAGGCCGAACGACAAGCGTTCATGATGGCATGGTCGCGATCACCCTTAGCAGATAGAATCATCACGTTCTTACCTCCTGTTTCAGCTGACAAAGGTACTAACGGATTAGTGTGTGCTATACTTTGGGCTGTTTCAGTGCCACCCGTCAGTATAATGTGCTTAATAACTGGTGAAGTTGTGAGCAAAGGAGTAGCTTCTCGGTCTGCTATAATCACCTGCAGTGCCTCCTTAGGGACGCCTGCTTCCCAGAATGCCTTAGCGAAGAGCCAAGCCACAGGAGCAGCAACAGTAGCTGGTTTCAATATACAGGTATTGCCAGATGACAATGCTGCCACCACACCACCGCATGGAATAGCGCATGGGAAGTTCCAAGGTGACAAAACCAATACCGTGCCTTTGGCTTTCATCTCAATGTCGTCCAAAGCAGCATATTTCTTCATCGTAGTGGTGTAGAAGCGACAATAGTCGATGCCTTCTGACACTTCCACGTCGGCCTCTTCCACTGTCTTACCTGTAATCGCACACATAGAACCAATCAAATCGCCACGCATCTGCCCCATGATATTGGCAGCTTTGTACATAATGCGATGACGCTCCTCAATGGTAGTATTCCTCCATCCTCCGGCATCTTTCTCTGCGATATCCAGTATTTGTTCAACCTGGACCTTATTAGCTCTTGACATCTCGCAAACCAACACATCACCCTCCTGACTACGGTCGTAGTAGCTCACCTTATCTTCATTATATACCAGCTCGTCACCTATTTGCGTAGGCAGTGTGTCACCAGGTTTCCAGTCACCCCACCCTGCCTTCTCATAGTTCATCTTGCCTGTAGATTTCCATTTTGCAAAAATCTTCTCCACCCACTCTTGGTTGCAGAAGCGGTCAAAGTCGGTATCTGGCTCGTTGATCATTTCATCCTGAGGTTCCTGTCCTATATAAGGTTTGTTACGATCTTGCGTACGAGTAGGAATATGGGTGATGGTATCCTTCATATTATACGCGTTGATAAACTGCTGCTGCAACTCTTTCCACTCTGGAGTATCCGGCTTCAACGAGAACGAATGTGTCAGGAAGTTGTCAGGAGCAGTATTTTCATCCATGCGTCGCACCAAATAAGAGATGGCATTCAAGAAATGCTCCTTCTTCACCACTGGCGTATAGAGAATAACGTGGTTACCCAACTTTCGTTGAGCTCTCCACACATGGTTGGCCATACCTTCCAACATTTCGAAACAGAAGCAATCCTTAGGCGTATGGTACATCTCTGTCAGCAAGTAAGCATACGAAATGGTAAACAAATTGTGTGACGCCATACCGATATGCAATACTTTGGCATTCTCTGGTTTCAAGCCACGTTCAATGATGTGAAGGTAGTTGGCGTCCACCTCTGTCTTGTTTGGACGAACAGGATTTGGCCAGCCACGCAAATCACTGACTATATTCTCCATATCGAGGTTACATCCCTTCACGATACGCATCTTGATAGGTGACCCACCAGCTTCAACACGAGCCTTGGCAAATTCCAGTAGTTCACTTTGGAAATCCCAGGCATCAGGCAAATAAGATTGCACCACGATACCTGCCTCATAGTTCTTAAACTGTGGCAATGACAATACATCTTTAAACAACTTCATGGTAAGGTGAGCATCCTTGTACTCCTCCATGTCCAGGTTGATGAACTTTGGTCTAGTCACTCCATCAGCATCGGTATAAGGATAGTCGATGGCCGTTTGATACAGCTTTGACATGCGGCGTATCAGTTCAGGGAAGCATTCTTTGTAATTCAATGCATGAGTCTGTGCATAGATACCCGAAATCTTTACAGAGATATAGTTGATGTCAGGCTCTTTCAGTGCTTCCAAATAAGAATAGTAACGTTTGTCTGCCTCACCATCACCTAATACCACTTCACCCAATAGATTTACGTTCTGACCAATATGCTGCTCAAATCGTGTAGCCAAATGTTGTGTTAAATGAGGACGAGCGGCATCAATGATTACCCTGCTGGTGTCACGACGTAATCGCCACTTGATAATGGGTACAGCCACCCAGTTAAACAAAGGTTTATAAGCAAACTTTTTATACATCCAAAAGAGCAGACGGTCGCCCGTATTCAGGAATTTCGGTATTCCGTACTGGTCTATCAGCTCCTTAACACGCAGAGCCAGTTTCTGGGTGTCACGCACCTGACTGGTCTCGTCAAGCATACGCACCATGAACTTCTTGTCGTTGGGCGTAGTCACCATCGTACCATACATGTGTTGCTCGTTCTTCTCGGTCTTGGTCAATCCTGAGTAACTCTCGTCGTAAAGCTTTCTCATCCATGAGAAAACCTCTTCAACGGTAGGCATTTTCTGTTCAGACATAGCATTAGATTATTTAAGGTTATTCTTATGCCAAAGATAAAAAGAATCACAATAACAGACAAGTTTTAATCACATATTTTTTGCAAAAATATACACAGCTACAGAAGAACAAAGATGTAAAGGTCAGCAAAAATAGTAACTATATAAAGAGAAGACTATCTTTATTTCAACTGCACATATACCCAAAGAGAAGTGATTATGGGCAGTGCGAAGAAAAAAACAAGAAAAGGGAAAAATATTTGCAAAATAATTTGGTTTATATTGTAAACCTATTTATATTTGCAGTGTGAATCGATTCTACAATGTTAAATAAACGGAATGAATAACTAAAAAAACAGAGACTAAAATGGGAACAAAAAGATTTGTACTGGCTTTATTGTCAGTAGTTTTGCTATCAACCATAAAGGTGATGGGACAGCGAGTTGACCTTGAAATACATGTAAAGGGTATTGAAGAGGCAAAAGGAAAAGTAATGATTGCACTGGGCGACCTGAGCGATCCTCAACAGCTATTTACCGGTATCAAAGAGGTGACGGAACCAGGTGAACTGACATTTTTACTGCAAGGGATACCTGATGGTTGGGAGACCGACCTGAACGTGCTGCATGACTTAGATGGTGACACACAACTGCACATCAACGCCAATGGAATTCCTACAGAACCATGTGCTACCGCCAAGGTGAAAATATCTGCTGACAACCCTTCGGTAGAGATCACATTGATGGATGTGCTAAAAATGATTGGAGGTTAACCGATGAACGAAAGCACTGACACAATAGGCAAGTTGGTGACACCATGGCAATATGTCACAAAGATAACCATCTATCATGTGGTGACTTATATTGTGTGTGGTATCATATTCTCTTCCTTATTTAATTATAGCGAGCTATTCAACGAGGGATGCATGGCGTATTACATGCAGCCAATAGCATCGACTAATACGTTGATGGGGCCACTGTTCCAGGTGGTGAGGGGCTTGTTGTTCGGATTGGTACTGCTACTGCTCAGGGAGTATATCAGGACAGAAAAACTGGGTTTCCTCAAGTTATATACCTTAATACTGGTGTTGGGCATCATCAACACGCCAGGGCCTGCCCCATCGTCGATTGAAGGTATGATCTATACAAAGGTGCCTTGGATAGTACACTTGAAAGGTGCTCCAGAAATTATGGCGCAGACTTTTCTTTTTGCCTGGTGGGTGTCTTCCATCGACAAACGAAAGAAGCAGATGTCCGAAATGACAAAGAAAGCTTTGATAGCTACCATCATTTGTGTAGTGGGGTATTCCTTGTGTGGCATTATCATTGCAGCCATCCAGCAAGTAGATGTATCGAACGAAGTATCTAACATACACTCATACATTACATTGAGTATAACTGGTGCATTATGCTTTGTACTCTCCTATTGGTATATTAAGAAACGAGCTGCAAAGAAAACCATTAATGTTATCATCTACTATGGAGCATTATATACCATTTGTGCAGCTTATCCAGCCATTCATAATATGGTGACTGATAGTCCTTACCAAACACCACTTGCATTCGTCATCTGCGGTTTGCCTATTGTGGCAATTGCTATACATTTGGAGAAAAAGAAATAATTCTCTAACTTTGAAGTTGCAAAGCTGACATACCCCTCAGTCAGAACGAGCTGACAGCTCCCCTAATCAGGGGAGCAGCTTGGGAAAAATAAATATAACAAATTGAAAAATGAAAGAAAGTATCCAACAGCTGAAGCAAGAAACCGCACAAAAGCAACGTAGAGGTTTGCACTTCATCATGGCATCGGTAATTATTTGGGCATTGGTAGCGTGTGTGCATGCCACAAGCCTTGACCCACTGACAAAGAATCTGTTGACATTCTGTTGTACAGCTCCACTGGTTCCTATCGCTTGGATAATCTCTCGAATTATCGGCGTGGAGTTCAGCGACAAAGAAAGTCCGTTCAGTTCATTAGGCATCATCCTGTCGTGCAACCAGATGCTCTACCTGCTCATCGCCATGTGGATTTATACCGCCATCCCAGATAAGATGGTAATGGTAATAGCTATGATTTTTGGCGCCCATCTCTTGCCTTTTGGATGGCTGTACGATTCGAAAGCATACTATGCGATGGCTGTTGTGGTGAGCATCGGGGCTTTGATAGTGGGCTTGATGACCACTCCTTTCACACTGGCTTGTGTGATGATTGTGGTTGAAATCATCTTTAGCACGGTACTTTATTTCGAAGATAAGAATCATAATTATGGAAAACAATAACGAATTGACTGCCGAGCGCAGTCTGGAAATCATCAAAAGACAAATTGAACAATCTCGCAAGGAACTGGAGAAAAATGCTGGTATCCCTTTCATTACATGGGGTGTCCTGGTATTCGTAACTGCACTTATTGTGTGGTATCTGTGGAAAACAACAAATAATGGAAACTGGGGGTTACTGTGGTTTGCTATGGCTATTATCGGATGGGGACTGATGATATGGCAGGACAAGAAAGAGAAGAAAAGTGTGGTACCCAGAACCATCATCACACAAATAATGGGTCATGTTTGGTTCTCGTTCGGCATCTTTGCCAGTGGCTTCCCCGTACTGATGTTCGTGGTTGCTCCCCTACTCTTTGGTCAGTATGTGTTGGGCTACGGCATCACCTCCATCATCGTCCTATTATTGGGCATGGGCACTACCATAACTGGACTGGTATTAAAGAATGGATGGATCACTGCTGGAGGCATCATAGGAGGTTTGCTGGGTGCTTCGCTGGCACTTTTCATAAAAGGAGCTGATGAGATGTTGGTTATGGCTGGTGTAAGTTTGGTAAGCCTGGTGATACCAGGCATCATGATACAATGGAGGACGAAACATGTTTAAGCCGTTAGACCCTTTGCTGCATTCAGAACTCAGGTTGGCAGTGATGTCGCTGCTACTGGGCGTGGAAGAAGCTGACTTTGTATATATCAAAGAGCAGACAGGGGCAACGGCTGGTAATCTAAGTGTGCAGATTGACAAGCTTTCAACTGCTGGCTATATAGAGGTGGAGAAAAAGTTTGTAGGCAAGCGTCCCTGTACCCTCTGTCGGATCACGCCCAAGGGTGTGGAGGCTTTCGACAACTATGTAGAGAGCTTGAAAGACTATCTAAATGTAAAATGAAATATATTTGTCATTATAGTCGCTTCAATGCCAATTTGATTACACGCTCAACGGCGGCATTAGGTTCTTCCTTGAGGATGGCATAGACCACCTTCTGAGATGGAGCAACAGGAAAGCCCAGCATGGTGAGTGCAGACACAGCTTCTTGCTGTACCTCACGGTTCACAGGATCAGACTTAGGCACATCCACCACGGCGGCATCCCCCCCCATGGCTAAACCATCGTTCTGAATCTTGTCTTTCAATTCAACGATGATGCGTTGTGCCGTCTTCAGTCCAATACCCTTCACAGCCTTTAGTACTTGTGTATTTTCAGAGGCAATGACATTCACCAACTCACTGGGAGAGAGGGCCGACAAGATGGTTCGTGCTGTATTGCCTCCAATACCAGAGACGCTGATGAGCAACAGAAACAGTTCACGTTCTTGCTTCGAGGCAAAGCCAAACAGTACATGGGCATCCTCACGTATGGCTTCATAAACATATAGCTTTGCCTCTTTCTTTCCTTGAATGGCACTATAGGTATTGAGAGAGATATTACACATATACCCCACTCCTTGACAATCTATTACGGCATTAGCTGGCGCCAACTCGGCCACCTCGCCCCTTACATAATCCAGCATAGAAGAAATATTTTTTGTTTTTCTGATGCGAAGATACAGATTATTTATGTATTTTTGCAACCAAACTTTAGTTTTTTACAACAAATACATACAGGTATATGAAGAAAATCAGAGCAGCCATAGTAGGCTATGGCAACATTGGGCGCTTCACGCTGGAGGCGTTGCAAGCAGCACAAGATTTTGAGGTAGTAGGTATTGTCCGCCGTGCAGGAGCAGAAAACAGTCCTGCCGAGTTGAAGGACATTAAGGTAGTAAAGGATATTCGAGAGCTAAGTGACGTGGATGTGGCCATCCTGAGCACTCCCACCCGAAGCGTGGAAAGCTATGCAAAGGACATCTTAGCACTAGGCATCAACACAGTTGACAGCTTCGACATACATACACAGATTCCTGCCCTGCGCAAATCATTGCAAGAGGTAGCAAAGGCTCACAACACGGTGTCTATCATCTCTGCCGGATGGGATCCGGGATCAGACTCGGTGGTGCGTACCCTGTTACAGGCCATCGCGCCAAAGGGCATCAGCTATACCAACTTCGGACCTGGCATGAGTATGGGTCATACCGTAGCCGTGAAATCGAAAGAGGGTGTCAAGGCTGCTTTGTCAATGACTATCCCTGTGGGCACAGGCATCCATCGCCGCATGGTATATGTGGAACTGGAAGATGGCTACAAGTTTGAGGATGTGGAGCGTGCCATCAAGACCGACCCTTATTTTGCTAACGATGAAACACATGTGATGCAAGTGCCTAGTGTGGATGACCTGAAGGATATGGGGCATGGTGTGAATCTGACTCGTAAGGGTGTTTCTGGCAAGACACAGAATCAGTTGTTCGAGTTTAACATGCACATCAACAACCCTGCCCTGACAGGTCAGGTACTGGTATGTGCTGCTCGTGCTACCATGCGTCGCGAACCTGGTTGCTACACCATGATTGAAGTGCCAGTGGTTGACTTGCTTCCTGGTGACAAGGACGAGTGGATTGGAAGATTAGTATAATCTCCCCTCCTATATAATAAATAAAGCTCCCCTGTTTGGGGAGCTTTATTTATTTTGAATAAAATTTGCCGCCAGCTATCTTCACAGACTGCTGGCGGCACAAACCACAAATACAAATACAACTAAACAAAGTTTCTTATAGAATACTATCTTATTAATTTCATTTAATAAACATACATCAGATAACGCCCTGAGCCATCATAGCATGAGCCACTTTCATGAAGCCAGCAACATTGGCACCCTTCACATAGTTAATGTAACCATCTGGCTGTGTACCGTACTTGATGCACTGCTCGTGGATGTTATGCATTACTGCGTGTAACTTCTCATCCACTTCTGCTGCGCTCCAACTCAAATGCATAGCGTTTTGTGACATTTCCAAGCCAGAAGTAGCCACACCACCCGCATTAACAGCCTTGCCTGGAGCAAACAACATCTTGTGTTCGATAAACTTATCGATAGCCTCAGGTGTACATCCCATGTTAGACACCTCAGCCACGCACAATGTCTTATTGTCTATCAACATCTGAGCATCATCACCGTTCAGCTCATTCTGGGTAGCGCAACACAATGCTACATCTACCTTCTGCTCCCAAGGCTTCTTGCCTGCGAAGAACTTAGCATTAGGATACTTCTCAACATAAGGCTCAACCACATCGTTACCTGAAGCACGCAACTCCAGCATATAGTCAATCTTGTCACCACTGATGCCATCTGGGTCATATACATATCCATCAGGACCAGAAATGGTAACCACCTTAGCACCCAGCTCAGTAGCTTTAGTTACAGCACCCCAAGCCACATTGCCGAATCCAGAAACAGCAACTGTCTTACCTTTCAAGTCAAGACCACGAGTAGCCATCATCTGCTTGGTGAAGTAAAGAGCGCCAAAACCTGTAGCCTCTGGACGAATCAGTGAACCACCATACTCGAGGCCTTTGCCTGTGAAAGTACCATTAAATTCACGAGTGAGTTTCTTGTACATGCCAAATACATATCCAATCTCACGTCCGCCGACACCTATATCACCTGCTGGCACATCCATCTCAGGACCTACATGACGCCACAATTCCAACATGAAAGCCTGACAGAAACGCATAATCTCAGCATCGCTCTTGCCACGTGGAGAGAAATCAGAGCCGCCCTTGCCACCGCCCATAGGCAATGTGGTCAATGCATTCTTGAATGTCTGCTCAAAGCCCAAGAACTTCAAAATTGATAGATTTACTGAAGCATGGAAACGCAAGCCACCTTTGTACGGACCAATAGCATTGTTAAACTGCACACGATAGCCTAAATTGGTCTGCACCTCACCCTTATCGTCAACCCATGTAACACGGAAGGTAAAGATACGGTCAGGCTCAACAAGTCGCTCGATAATCTTTGCCTTTTCAAACTCCGGATGCTGATTGTAAACATCTTCAATAGAAAGAAGAACTTCTTTAACTGCCTGGAGGTATTCAGACTCACCTGGATGCTTTGCCTCCAAATTCGACATAATTCTATCAATATTCATAGCATATAAGATTTTAAAGTTATCTACACTCACATTACTTTCATCAAAAAGTCATTAAGAAAGTACTGCAAATATACAAAATTATTCTTTACATGCACCCTTTAGCTAAAATATTTAGAACTATTAACAATAATCTGTCAGGTTCAGGTTATAATCTCAAAGAGCTCTTTTTTTGTTTATCATTGCAAATGTAAGGATATTTTTTCGATTTCACGAATAATCTTGTAAGAAATGTTGAAAAATATTATTTTTGCAAATAATTTAGAATGATAACAGGCATGTTAAGTAAGCAGAACATAAACCGGTTATATCTGCGTGACACGCAGTTTGCCAAATTGATGACCAAGCGCATCTATAACGTATTACTGATTGCCAATCCGTATGATGCCTTCATGCTGGAAGACGACGGACGCATTGAGGAGAAGATTTTCATTGAGTACTCATCACTCTCCTTACGCTACCCTCCCCGCTTCACACAGGTAACCACCTACGAAGAGGCGATTGAGCAGTTGGCGATGTTGGAGTACGATCTGGTGATTTGTATGCCAGGTACAGGTGACAATGAGACTTTTGACGTAGCTCGCAGCATCAAGAAGCAATATCCCAACATTCCGATGGTGATACTGACTCCTTTTAGTCACGGTATCACGAAACGTATGGCCAACGAGGACCTAAGTGCCTTTGACTACATGTTCTGCTGGCTGGGCAATACCGACCTCATCGTGTCTATCTTAAAACTTTTGGAGGACAAGATGAACCTCGAGCACGACGTACAAGAAGTAGGTGTGCAGGTTATTTTGCTAGTGGAAGACGGCATCCGCTTCTACTCGTTTATCCTGCCTAACCTTTATAAATTCATCCTGCAACAAAGTCAGGAGTTTGCTGACGAGGCACTGAACGAGCACCAGCGTACACTGCGTTTGCGTGGCCGTCCAAAGATTGCGCTGGCCCGTACCTATGAAGAAGCGGTAAGCATTTACGAACAATATAAGAATAATATATTAGGTGTCATCACTGATGTCCGTTTCCCACAGGTACAAGGACAGGAGAAAGATCCGATGGCTGGTATCAAATTCTGTCATCATGTGCGTAAAAATGACCCCTTCGTGCCACTTATCATCCAATCGGCCGAAATAGAGAACACCTTGTATGCCAAGAAATTCAGGGCTGCTTTCATCGATAAGAACTCAAAGCACATGGATCTTGACCTGCGCAAGATTCTGCGAGAGAAGGTAGGCTTCGGCGACTTTGTTTTCCGCAACCCAATGACGCACGAGAAGATTGCTACGGTAAAGAACCTCAAGGAATTGCAGCACATATTGTTTGCCATCCCCACCGAGTCGTTCCTTTACCATATCAGCCGCAACCACATGAGCCGTTGGCTCTACTCGCGTGCCATCTTCCCCATTGCCGAGTTCCTGAAGCCCATCACATGGGACAGCTTGCAGGATGTAGATGCCCACCGAGAAATCATCTTCGATGCCATCGTGAAATACCGCAAAATGAAGAACCAGGGCGTAGTGGCCATCTTCAGGCGCGACCGTTTTGACAGTTACTCCAACTTCGCCCGCATCGGCGAGGGATCGTTGGGTGGCAAAGGCCGTGGCTTGGCATTCATCGACAACTTCCTAAAACGACATACTGAATTTGACGAGTTCGAAAATGCCCGTATTATGGTACCCAAAACAGTGGTGCTGTGTACGGATGTATTCGATGAGTTCATGGCCACCAACAACCTTTATCAGATAGCCCTCTCGGATGCCGATGATGAGACAATATTGAAGTATTTCCTCAAGGCCCGCCTGCCAGAGCGTCTAGTAGAAGACTTCTTCACCTTCTTCGATGCGGTGAAGTCACCCATCGCCATCCGTTCGTCATCATTACTGGAAGATTCACACTACCAACCTTTTGCTGGTATCTATAGCACCTACATGATACCTAATCGTGATGATAAGTACGAGATGCTCCGCATGCTGAGCGATGCTATCAAGGGAGTGTATGCATCTGTCTTTTTCAAGGACTCGAAAGCTTATATGCAGGCTACAAGCAATGTCATCGACCAAGAGAAGATGGCTGTTATCCTGCAAGAGGTGGTGGGCACCCAGTATGGCGACCATTTCTACCCTTCATTCTCTGGCGTGGGACGTTCTTTGAACTACTACCCCATTGGAGACGAGAAGCCTGAGGAGGGAACGGTGAGTCTGGCATTAGGTTTGGGTAAATACATCGTGGACGGCGGCTTGACGCTTCGAGTATCACCCTATCATCCTAACAAAGTACTACAGACCAGTGAGTTGGACTTGGCTTTGCGTGAAACGCAGACACGCTTCTATGCGCTCGACATGACAAATTCAGGACAGAACTTCTCTATCAACGACGGTTTCAATCTTCTGAAACTGAGCGTAAAGGATGCCGAGAAAGACGGTTCACTGAACTACATCGCCTCTACCTTCGACCCCTACGACCAGGTGATTCGCGATGGCATCTACCCTGGTGGCAGAAAAGTCATCACCTTTGCCAATATCTTGCAACACGATATCTTCCCCCTTCCTCGCATCTTGCAGCTGTCGCTGAAGTATGGTCAAGAGGAGATGCGCCGACCTGTGGAGATTGAGTTTGCTGCCAAATTAGCAAAAGACCAAAACGAAGTGAGTACCTTCTACCTCTTGCAAATCCGACCTATCGTGGATGCCAAAGAGAACTTGGAAGAAGACTTGTCACTGATTCCTGACGACCAGCTGCTGCTGAAGTCGAATAACTCGTTGGGACATGGCATCATGAACGAGATTCAGGATGTTATTTATGTGAAGACCGACAATTATAATGCGCAAAACAACCAAGCGATTGCTTGGGAGATTGAGAAGATCAATCAGCGTTTCCTCGACCAGGACAAGAACTATATCCTCATTGGTCCAGGACGCTGGGGTAGCAGTGACACTTGGCTGGGCATCCCTGTGAAATGGCCTCACATCAGTGCGGCTCGCATCATCGTAGAGGCTGGCCTGACCAACTATCGCGTAGATCCCAGTCAGGGTACCCACTTCTTCCAGAACCTCACCTCGTTTGGCGTGGGCTACTTCACTATCAATGCCTATATGAACGATGGCATCTATAATCAGGAGTTCCTGAACGCACAACCTGCCGTAGAGGAGACCACCTACTTGCGACATGTTCATTTCGATACGCCGTTGGTGGTTAAGATGGATGGCAAAAAGAAAACTGGAGTCGTCATGATGCCAGGTAATTGAGAATTGAGAATTGAAAATTGAAAATTGAAAATTAAAGGCTGCATTTCTGCAGCCTTTAATTGTATGAAGGTTAGTAGCCTAAATATTATCTGTTTCCGTACATTGTTTCGTAATACTTCTGGTAGTCACCGCTCGTTACCTGTTCCACCCAATCCTGATGATCGAGGTACCACTCGATGGTTTTCACAATGCCCACCTCAAAGCAGGTCTCTGGGTACCAACCCAGCTCTTCTTTGATTTTAGTCGGGTCAATGGCATAACGCTGGTCGTGCCCTAAACGGTCTTTCACAAATGTAATCAAGTCATCGTTAATCCAACTGATGTCAATCTTTCCGTCGGCACCCTTCACCTGTTTCTTCAGCACCTTGCGATATTCTGGTTGCTCTTCCATCATCTTATGAATGGTACTGATGGTGAGCTTCACAATCTCAAGGTTAGTCTTCTCGTTGTGACCACCCACGTTATATACCTCACCAGCCCGTCCGTTACGCACCACCATATCTATAGCCTTGCAATGGTCTTCCACATACAGCCAGTCGCGAACATTGCTACCATCGCCATAAACAGGAAGCTGCTTGCCCTCCAATATATTTTTGATGATCAGAGGTATTAGCTTTTCTGGAAAGTGATAAGGGCCATAGTTATTACTACAACGCGTGGTAGTTACCGGCATCTTGTAGGTGTCACGGTATGCCTGTACCACCAAATCAGCTGAAGCCTTTGAAGCACTGTAAGGGCTATGCGGACATATAGGCGTGGTTTCTACAAAATAACCCTCTGCACCCAAGGCGCCATACACTTCATCAGTAGAAACCTGGTGATAGCGCACCCCTTTCCTCCAAGTAGGATAACCATCATCATCCTTGCCTGTCACCCAAGCCTTTCGGGCAGCATCCAACAGGTTCTGTGTACCTAAAATATTGGTCTGCAAAAACAGCTGTGGGTTCTCGATGCTTCTATCCACATGACTTTCAGCAGCGAAGTTCACCACATAGTCAAACTTATACCTGACAAACAGGTCTTCCACCAACTCACGGTCGCAGATGTCGCCCTTCACAAAGAAACAACGTTCATCGTCTATGTCATTGGCAATAGTACCCAGGTTGCCAGCGTAAGTCAAAGCATCCAATACTACGAGGCAAACGTTGTCGTACTTCTGCAACATGTATTTCACAAAGTTAGAGCCAATAAATCCGGCGGCTCCTGTAACAAGATAAGTCTTCATATAATAAAATCTCTATTTACGAATGTCAACGATTATGCTTTATGATGTTCTGCCAAATCAATCAAATACTGGCCATAGGCCGTCTTGCTCAACTGTTCCCCCAAATCCTTGAGTTGCTGGGTATCAATCCAACCGTTACGCCAAGCAATTTCCTCGATACAGCTCACATACATCCCCTGACGGTTCTGTATGGTAGCCACGAAATTAGAGGCATCCAGCAGACTGTCGCTATTGCCCGTATCGAGCCAGGCGAAACCACGTCCGAAAACCTCTACCTTCAGCGTGCCTTCATCGAGATACAGCTTATTCAGGTCGGTAATCTCATACTCACCACGGGCAGACGGCTTTAATGATGCTGCCTTAGCAGTAACGGTGCTGTCGTAGAAATACAAACCCGGCACAGCATAATGGCTCTTCGGGTTGGCAGGTTTCTCTTCCAAGGAGACCACCTTTCCATCAGTATCAAACTCCACCACACCGTAAGCACGAGGATCTTTCACGTAGTAGCCAAAGATGCAAGCACCCTTGTCCAACTTGGCAGCATTCCTCAGCAGTTGACCGAACCCACGTCCATAGAACAGGTTATCGCCCAAAATAAGGCAACCAGCCTCGCCGTCCAGGAACTCAGCACCCAGCACGAAAGCCTGTGCCAAGCCATTGGGTTTCTCCTGAACCTTATACTCGAACTTCATCCCTAAGCTCTCGCCAGTACCCAGCAACTCACGGAACATGGGCAAGTCGCGAGGTGTAGAAATCACCAGTACCTCACGTATGCCAGCCAACATCAGTGTTGACAAAGGATAATAAATCATGGGTTTGTCATACACTGGCATAATCTGCTTGGAGATTGCCTTCGACAGAGGATAAAGTCGGGTAGCACTGCCACCAGCGAGAATGATTCCTTTCATATATCGTTAGTTTTCTTATTAGCAAATACAAATATCCGAAACTTTTAGCACATATCAAAGTTTTTGAGGCCTTTTTATTTTACTGGCTTCAGCCCCATCGTTGCCGCCTTTTCCACCAAAAAGGCTATTTCCGCCTCACGGTTGTCGGGTAGGTTATCATCCAGGATGGCATTCTTGAGAGCATCTTTCAGTACACCTACTTCACGACTAGGCGTCAGTCCGAACATTTGCATAATCTCGTTGCCATCCACAATGGGCTGGAAATTACGGCGATGGTCTTTTACCTTCAGTTCCTCCATCTTCTGGCGCACAATCTGGAAGTTCTGCAAGTAGCGTTCCTTTTTCTCACGGTTCTTGCTGGTGATATCTGCCTCGCAAAGCAGCATCAAGTCATCAATATCATCTCCTGCCTCAAACATCATACGGCGCACAGCAGAATCCGTCACCTCATCATCTACCATAGCAATGGGGCGCATATGCAAACCCACCAACTTCTGAACATATTTCATCTTCTCGTTCAGCGGCAACTTCATCCGCTTGAAAATCTGAGGCACCATCTTCTCGCCTATATAATTATGGTTATGGAAGGTCCACCCCACCCCAGGCTCCCATCGCTTGGTAGCAGGCTTGCCGATATCATGCAACAACGCAGCCCACCGTAACCACAGGTTATCAGTGTTACGGCTCACATTATCAAGCACCTCTAAGGTATGATAGAAATTATCCTTGTGACCACGACCGTTACGGGTATCTACACCCTGCAACTTCACCAATTCGGGGAAAATCAAAGACAACAACCCACAGCGATCCAGCTCCACAAAGCCTTTCGAGGGCGTTTTGGCCATAATAATCTTATTCAGCTCATCGTTGATACGTTCTTTTGAGATTATGCTGATTCTCTCACGGTTATGCTCCAGCGATTCAAAAGTCTCGTCATCGATAAAGAAGTTCAACTGGGTAGCAAATCGGATGCAACGCATCATACGCAGAGGATCGTCACTAAAAGTGATATCTGGGTCAAGCGGTGTACGGATGGTGCCCTCCTTCAAATCCTCTAAGCCGTCAAATGGATCCACCAGTTCGCCAAAACGGTCAGCGTTGAGGCACACCGCCAAAGCGTTGATAGTGAAGTCGCGACGGTTCTGATCGTCCTCCAAAGTACCATCCTCCACAATAGGTTTGCGAGAGTCATGGGTATAGGATTCCTTGCGGGCTCCCACAAACTCAATCTCCTGTCCTTTGTATTTCACCTGCGCCGTACCGAAATTGCGGAAAACAGACACATGAGTGCCCTTGCCCAACCTTTTGCCCAAAGCCTCAGCCATCGCAATGCCGCTACCTACCACCACCACGTCGATATCGGTCGATGGGCGTTGCAGGAACAGATCACGCACATAACCACCCACCACATAACACTCCATGTGCAGCTCGTCGGCAGTTTGCTGAATCTGCTGGAATATCTTTCCAGTAAATTTATCCTTCAGTTCTTCAGTTGTCAGGTGTATCATGTAACAAAAGTCAGTTAATGGGGCACAAAGTTACATATTTATTTCTATCTTTGCAACATAAACTTAATTACTACAGAAATGAAAAAACGATTATTGCCACTTATGGCAGGTATGATAGTCCTGAGCAGCCTCATCGGTTGCAGCGACATAGAAAAGCAAGCCGACGTGAAACTACAGGAAGCCAAAACGGCTTTCCAACAAGGCAATTTCGAGGAAGCCAAACAGTTGATTGACAGCATCAAGATACTATTCCCCAAGGCGTTTGAAACCCGCAAGGCAAGTCTGGCTTTGCAGCGTGAGGTAGAGTTGGTCGAACAACACCAGCTGGTGGATACCATTGAAGCTAACTTAGCTGAGGTACAACAAGCTATCGAGACCATTAAAGACAGGTTTATCTTGGAGAAAGACGAGCAGTACCAACGCATCGGCAACTATTTCGACAAGTCACAGACAGTGGAGAAGAATATTCATCGTTCTTATCTGCGTTTTCAGGTGAGCGAAGAAGGCAAACTGAGCATGACATCCACCTATTGCGGAGCAGGCAACATCCACCATACAGCGGTGAAGGTAACGGCTCCTGACGGTTCATCTGCTCAGACGCCCAACTCAAAGGACAGCTATGAGACCACCGACTTAGGCGAGCAGATCGAGAAGGCAGATTATAAATATGGAGAAGATGGTGGTGTGATTGACTTCATCGCTGCCCATCAAGCTGATAACCTGAAGGTGCAGTTCATCGGCGACCGCAACTATAACACCAGCATGACAGCTGCCGACCGCCAAGCTGCTGCCAACATCAGCGAACTGGCTGCTTTACTGAACAAGATTACTGACTTGAACAAGGCGAAGGAAGAGGCTCAACTCAAGATTCGTTATATTGAGAAGCGCATAGCCGACAAAGCTGCAGAAGAGGCAGCAGAAGCGGAAAAGCGCTAATAAAAAAATTTCAAATCGGATTTCTTCTTCCGTTCTTCCGCTAAACTTAGATAGTTAATAATTCTCATGACCTATCATAGTGGAAGAAGGAGCGGAAAAAGCGGAAGAAAAAGTGCGTTCTTACTGAACAAAGATGCGAAACCATCAACTGATAGATACCTTATGCTTCTATTGTCTCATTAAAGGCAACAGATTTATTCGATAAGGGCATCGAAAGTACATCTGATTGTTCTAACAAAGATAATATTATTGTTCCTCCAACAGTTTATCCAGATAATCACCTTCTAAACATGAATCGTCATCTATCCAGCCCTGAATATCATTCAACAACTTTAGACGACGACCATAGGTCGTATCGTTAATTTTCAAGTCATTGGCATGGCTTCGCAAGGCAAGGGCATTTGCAAGATTCTTATTATTACTCCATTCAGCCATTCGTTCCGCAGTACAGATGCCAGCATGACAAACAAATTCTCCACAGAAGATGGGAGTCTGGTTGTGCAACACAACAAATTGGTATTTACCGTCAAGAATCGGATAAAAACCTAATACATTTATATACCCTTCATCTGAAGCATAGTCACTCCATGCTATCCAATTCAATGCCTCATCGAAGATTTCCATTTGAAGAAAATTGTTCGCTACATCAAAAGGCTTTTGAAAGCCCAACTGCACATCCATTGTTATACCCTCAAGATAACTTTTCTTAAGCTTTTTCTTCCATTCGGAAAGAGGGCGTGGAGTGAATTGTATTTCACGGATTTCTGGATGAATCAGACTGCAACCGTCTGGTTCCACTATAAATTCATAACGCACCCCATAAGGCAATTGGCTTGCATTTTCCTTTATATGTTCATATCCCATCGTGTCATCCAGTTCCACATGATTTATCATGATGAAGTGTAATCCTGGTTCTGACTCCATCTCAGCCTCTACAGTCAAGCACGAATCACATTCATCCAATATTATTACATCCGCCCATAATGGTTTAGAATGCCCAACACGATATATTGCCATCCAAACCTCTTCATTATCCTCTTCCTCTTCCCAATAGTCGTATTCAAGTTCTATACTTAAAGTTTGCTTATCCGTTCCGAACACTCTATTACAATCATTCCACCAACCATTCGGAGAAATGTCTGAAACTTTTGAATATATCTCAGAAGAATTGACCGGCAGCCAATATTCTCCGTCATATAGCTTAACCAATTCTTTGGGAGTTAAATCCCATTTATTAGCACTTCCATTCATGGCATTCCGTTTTATTATATTTAATCAAATCTTTTTGGCATATGTGTAAATGATAACGTAAAAGTATACCAAATAATAATTTAAAAGTATACCACTTCGACTCAGTACTGCAAAGGTATAAAAAGTTTGTTATACATTTTATTACTGATATATTTTTTTTCTTTAATACGATATGACGTACCCGTCATGTTGACGAGATATGATTTGTGACACAGTCTGTCTACCAGTGCAGAGCATAAAACCTTATCCTTAAGTACCTCCTCCCACCTGGTAAAAGGCAGGTTCGTAGTGATGCTTGTCGACTTCTTGCCAGTCCTCAATGAGAGATGATTGAAGAGCATCTCTGCGCTTTCCTTGTCGAAGCCGACATACCCGAGTTCTTCACATATGACGAGGTCATAGCGTTCAAACTTAATCTCCAGATTTCTCAGTGTCTTCTCCGTCTTCGCTTCCCTGATATGTGTAAGCAGACGTGGTACGGATGTAAAGAAAACCGAGTATCCTTCAAGGCATGCTTTGATGCCTAAAGCAATGGCGATATGTGTCTTGCCTGTACCAGGATTGCCGTACATGACGATACTTCTCCCTTCCTTGACAAACTCCAGTGTTTCCACCTCCGGCAGTAGCATCTGTCCCTCCAGGGGGAGCTCCTCACGCTGGAGCTCCTCGAGGTATTTCATTTGAGGGAAGTCTGCCCTGTGGGTGCTGCTATGATTTTTCAATCAAGATTGTTTTATATTTACATTAAAATAGGGTGCGACTCTTGCGAGCCACACCCTACATTATTTATTTATGTGTTAAGTGTCGTATTATCTCACCCTATTAAATATCTAAACTATCCTCTTTCAGCAAAAAGTCGAAAAGTCCTATCGTTAGTATTCCTTCTTCGTTTCGACGAGGCATGATATGGTCTTTGACAACAATAATTTTCTTGAATGAATCATTGATGTTCGTCAGTGGGCGAGATTCCTGTATCTCTTTCTCCCTGTCGGGGATGGACAAGGCTGACTGCACATAATACTTCTTACTGCCGAGGCTAGCAATAAAGTCCACTTCAAGTTGGGAACGAAGCCATTTTCCCTCTTTGTCAGGCTTCCTAATTTCAATCATTCCAACATCAACACTATAACCACGAGTTATCAGCTCGTTGAAGATGATGTTTTCCATGATATGAGTTTCTTCTTGTTGGCGCATATCAAGGATTGCATTTCTTAAGCCAATGTCAGAAAAATAATACTTGGTAAGTGTGTTAATATACTTCTTCCCTTTTATATCATAACGAATTGCCTTATTCAGCAGGAATGATTCTGTCAAATAGGTGAGATAGTTGGATATTGTTTGACTATTAACACTGGCATTCTTCACACTCTTAAATGTATTAGATAGCTTGGTAGGATTGGTAGGAGAGCCTATAGAAGATGCCATTATAAGTATTAGCTCACGCATTTCATTCTCATTCTTGATTTTATGTCTCTCAATAATGTCTGCCAAATAAACAGTCTCAAACAAACTCTTCAGATAATTTATTTTTTTATGCTCAGTGTCAAAAGACTGAATAAGAGGTAAACCACCATAAGTATAATACTCTCGCCATGCTTCCTGCTTATCTCCACCTTTGGCAGAATAAAATTCTGAGAAAGAAAGAGGGTTCACATGAATAGTTTCTCCTCGGCCACGAAACTCGGTAGGGATATCGGATGACAGAAAGTGAGAGTTGCTACCAGTAACATAAGTATCAGCGTTTTCAATATGAAGAAAACTATTTAATACATCTACAAACTCATCCATCAACTGCACCTCATCAACAATAATGTAATAAAGTTCGTTATCTTTGATTCTATCGTGAACATAACGAAGCATCACATCTGGATTTCTAAGTTCCTTGTTCAAACGATTCTCTAAGTCAACACGGATGATATGGTCATCAGCGATACCATTATCCAAGAGATAGTGATAGAACAATACATTCAAGAGGTATGACTTACCACACCTCCGAATTCCTGTTACCACTTTAATAAGGCCATTATGACGACTCTCTATCAGCTGCTTTAGATATCTATCTCTTTTTATTACCATAGTCTGCAATAAATTTCTGTCAACATTGACACATTTTTACAATGCAAATTTAATAATCTATTTTCAATCAGGCAAATAGTTTAGGATAAAAAGTTGTCAATATTGACACTTTTTTACTGCACACTATTTAAATCTGCTAAAAAAAAGAAATAGGGTGCAACTCTGTTGAGCCACACCCTACATTATTTATTTATGTGTTAAGTGTCGTATTACTTCACCTCCTCAAATCTAAACATGTCTGTGTATCAGTTTGTTATGAGCACGCGTGAACGATAAGAAGATGTATTAGAGGCTGGACAGCCAAACAAAAATAGAAATCGATAACTCCGCTATTGATGAGTTGTACCGAGTACCTTTTCTTCCAACTGAGGCAGATGGTCTATGATGTTCGTGTCAATTTCGATTGTATATGTGCCCGCTGTGTTACGCAGCGTCTTTTGTATGCTTGAAGGTTCGGTGTTGCTGAACCAGGCATAAAACAGATTGAGTGCAAACAGAGCCGTGGTCTTTGGATCAATTCCATATTGGTTTGCAATGTTCCAACAGAAGTTCTTCAGGTCTGCTTGCTTCAGTCCTTTCTTCTTGCCGATAGAAAGAACTTCCATTCGGGTAACACCATTGAGTTCAACAAGAAGTTTGACAGCTTCCTCTATCTGGTATAGTTCTTCATCCGTAAAGCCATAAGGCATGAGCGTATAACGAGTGTATTTGAGGATGGCTTCAAGTTTCCTTGCCTCGCGAGCGGCCTTTACCTCGTTCATCTGCTTTCGATCAATCTGTACTTGGTTGATAAACACTTCTAACTCATCATGTGCTTTCTGAATGTCACGTTTGAGTTGTAGTTTTGCCAATGTCTCAGGAGTAACTGATACTTCTTCTGGACTTTGTGATTCGACATTGCAATCAGTCTTGCGAGCGTCAACCACAGCTGGTGCAGCATTCTTTGAGTTGGTGATAGTTGCCGTCTTCTCTTGTGCCGTCTTCTGTATATGACCAAGGTTTTGAGCGATGTACTCCTCCATCTCCTCGCGGTCTGCTATGCTGTTCCATTCCTTTCGATGAGACTTGAAGAAAGCATAGAGTCCTTTCTTGATGCCATGACAGACAAGTACAAACAGAGCGTAATAGCCTACGAATATCGGAATTGTGAGCAGGTAGCACACAAACTCCTTTCCTGCATCATTGCCTACAATACACTGAGCTGTCTTAAAAGCAGCAATGATGTAGGTGATGATGAGAATGCCAAGGAACCCCTTGTCAAAGTTTCTGGCAATCCCTTCCTTCCGATGGGGTATAGGAAAAATGTCAATCTCCATACTTTTACAGTTCTTTGATTTGTTCTTGGGCAACTTCAATGGCCTGCGAACTGAGTTCCAGCTCCCCATCCACTGCATCAAGCACTTTGTCAGCCAGCCAGAGGGTCAGCATTTCATTCTCGTCCTGATGGAAGTACTCTGCAAGTTTAATAACTTGTTCACGTTTTGCACGCCTGTCACCACGTTCAATCTTACTGAACATTGGGGTGTCTATCTCCAATAGTGCAGCCAACTGGCGTTGCAGTACGCCATTCTCATCTCTTAGTTCTCTAATCTTTTTTCCGAATAACATATCTATGTCTATTTTATTTGTCTTATTTCATAGTTATTTCCCAATAGCCACCAAACGTTGGAGAACCAATTCGCCGCAGAATACCTGCTTCCCTTAATTGACGAAGATTCTTTTCAACTCCACGAGTAGAGATGCCCAATTCCATTGCAATCTTTGGGGCAGTTATTTGTGGGTCAGCATTGATAAGCCCAATAATCTTATCCGAGGTTTTCTGCCGAGTTCCCGAACTTTCGGAAACTGTTCCCGAACTTTCGAGTTGAGTTCCCGAACCAGTTCCCGAACTTGTCTTCGAACCACGCCTATTTATCTCCGAACTTTGGTCACATCCGTCATGAATGGGAATTGTTACCAAGAAAGTCAGACGATCATCGGTCGTCTCAAAGATAGCACGGGGCGAACCATTCTCTGCCAGCTTGGCCTGAATGGTTGGGACGCCCGTTGAACGGCCTTCTGTCAAATCAAGTTCCTTTAAAAAGTCACCCAAACGACGGTTACGATAACGGCGGCTCTTAAGCATGTCACCTCTTTCTATGTCCTCCTTTGGAATACTACGGTCGGGCCCCGGACAGTTAAGGATTGATATACCCGTTGGCTCAATAGTTATCTCGATAGGTTCATGCTGCATAAAATCTCTATGATATACCGAATTAACGACGGCTTCTTCTATAGCGTCGTAGGGGTAGTTCCAAAAGCGGTCTGCCTCTTGTCTCCCTGATACTTTGCGTACATGTACTTTGAGCACGTTGCTCTTGATGTAGCCCATCGTCTCTTTTATCATTTGCGGAACACTCCCTTTGAATGTCACTTCCGTGAAATTGTTAGGATCTTTTATCTTGCCATTAGGGAATGTCACCACATCAATCTGAGTGTACGGAAAAAACTTGCTCGGATTCTCGCAAAACATCATGGCTGCCACGTTACGAATCAAGCGGTTCTCTTTTGGCCCCGTGTATAATTCCATTTGGTCAAGGATCTTTGGTAGAGGTGTTGTTGCCACTTGGTCAGCCAATCTACTACCTACCTTAACGAGATAGTCGCGAAGTAGCACCAGCGAAATATCCTCTAACTGAATACTATCGTTGCCACGCTCGTCAAATGGTACTCGACTGGCCAATTCACGCAGTTCATCCAGCACCTCACCTTTAGCGATTATGCTGCTCGAACCACTACGAATGTAGAAATACTCCTTACTACCACTCTTTGCCGTCACATTCTCAGGTACAGAGTAAGGACGGTTAATGCCAGCAGGACACCATATCACCAGTACCTGCTTTCCATCCACCTCCTCAACGCTTGTTCTGGGCATGTAGTATGGCGACAGTTTATTGTTATAGCCCACCATGTCCTGTAGAATACCGTCAATCTTCTCGATGGACACACCTTCTACAGGCCGAATAGCCATCCCAGCATCATCACTATCCACCCCCACGAGGATGTACCCTCCACCAAGGTCGTCGAAATCATTGGCGAAAGCACATACACTATGATATATGCTTGCCGGATTCCAACCCTTCTTAAACTCAATCCTGTTGGATTCAATCTTCTGCTTGTTCAGCAGGTCTTCTATGTTTATTGCCAGTGCCATAATTATTGCTATGTTATGTTATGCTCATACTTCTAACTCATATACAAACCATCATTACAGAGTATTCTCTTGTTGATACCTACGGAGAAGATATTGTTGTAGTTTGAGTTGTGGCATTCGCTTTCGTTATTTTAAGAATAATGTTTCACCTATGCTCCTTTGATAATCTAGAGCATTAGTTGGCTTCCCTAATCCATGATCTGGGTCAGGAACGTATATACTTTTATCTTGTTTCAATCTTTCCAAGTACTTTCTCACTTTCATATCAAGAGTAGTACAATCAAGCACATATTTATCGGCTATGATAATTGTATGTTCTCTTGCACGGCTTGTTGCTACATTGAACAGGTGAGGTTCAAGAGTTCTTATGTACGAATAATCAGGAACAAATAATATGGTTATATCTGTTGTTAAACCTTGTACTCTTGCCACTGTATCAACAAGAAGATTCTTTCTCGTTCCTACCTTTTGAGTTATTGCCATCTGTAATGCACGAGTCGTTTTCTTCATGCACGTCAGAACTGCAATTTCTTTATCTTTATTATCGTTAATGATATTTGCAACAATGAAAGATGCCATGTATGTAGCAAATTGAGGTGTACTATCTCCAGAAGGCATATCTGTGAGCACCAATGTAGGGCCACCATCTTTACTAAGAATCTTACACATTGATGGTAGTTCATTGTATTCTGGTGATTCTTTTGCCACAAGTGAATCATTGTAGAAAACACCAGTGTAGTTAGCTGCTCTTTGTCCGAATCTGTAAGTCTTGGTCAACTGATAGATTGGTGACGTGCTGTTATCTGCAAGTAATTTTAGTCCTTCAACCAAATGTTTATATCCACATATTTTAATGCGATCACCATTTAGAATAACAATAGGAGAGAGCTGATGAATATCACCAACCCATAGATTCCTTTTGCCAATCTTACGACTTGCCGCAAACATTGGAAGTATTGCCTGACTTGCCTCGTCCATAATGACGTAATCAAATGGTTGTTCAACAGAGAGTTCTGCTGCATATCCACTTGTTATATAATATGTTGACATTACAAGGCATCCTGGCATTGGAGCAATAGACTTAATTGTTTCAAGTTTACCAAGCTCACGGATTTCATCCATTGAAATGTTTGTCTTGAATATCTTATGCTCTTCTAATAATGATTCTACTGCGGGCTTCTCTGCAATTTCCATGAGAGCACGGTTAGTGAGGGCAGTAACTAATACAGAATGCCCCTCTGCACATAGTCTTGCACAGAGTTCTGCAATCATATATGTCTTGCCAGTTCCAGGAGGACCTTCCAAGATCATTGTGTCTGTCAATGTCATTTGTGAATACACAAAGCCGGAAACATTATCTTTTTTTATAAGGATTGGCTCCCAATCTTTTGTCTGGTAGTTAGCATCAAGTACAGAAGCAACTCCTTTGCTATATTTATCCTCTACAACCTTTTGTAAGTTCATAACATAGTCAATAGGAGGACGTTGTGGAGCAAAGGTCAATACGATATTTGGTGTCTCTTTGATATAATTTGCGAAATCAACACTTACCTTTGAGAAACCTACTAAAGAATATCGAGGATCATTGGCTGGAGAATGCCAAATACACACGCATTCGGTAGAATTATATCGTGCTTTATACAAATCTCGATATGTCTTGTCTCCCCAATTACGGTAATCTTGTAATTCTGGTGGAAGAACCATACATACAAGGAAATCACCCTTTCTCGGTAATGCGCGCGAAATAGGGAATTTCATTATCATTTCTCCATCCTTAAAAGAAATGAACTGAGCCACATACATCTCCTGACTTGTTTTAAGCAAGGAGATGGCTGTGGTTAAGTATGTCTTTTTGAACTCCTCTGTTTCGGCTTTAAGCTCATCTTCGAGGAATTGCCAATGCTTTTTTCTATCGATATTCATTATTCAGTTAATCAATAAATGATGTACCAACTGATGGTGCCTGTGTCTCATTTGCAGGTGCATCGAATATGTCGCGTGCGTTACCTTCATTAACAGCTTTCATTGCAAGAGAATAACCAACAGTACTTCTTACAAGAGGTATGTTCCTTCCATAATTGTACATGTTAGCAATTTGAGGAATGTTTTGATCACAAACCTCTTTAATAGACGTAATGCATTTGCCCAGTTGCTCAGGAACATAGTCAAATGGGAGAGGATCCTTAAATCCATGTGGCATGTTGTTACCAAAGTCAAAGCTCAATGTTGAATACCGCTTACCAACTGCGGCCAGTGTGAGCAATGCAGCTCTAGTCTCGTTTGACATGTCATTGCTGATTGAAATATTGAAATTACGCACAGGAAGAGCATACAAAGGAATACATTGCAAACCTGTTACTGTGAGGACAAACAGCATAGAACCCTTCTGAGAAAGCAGTTGCCAGTCATACCAGTTAAGGTCAAAGTATCGATACTGAGGACCTTTGTAACTGTGTACAACAATAGGAATCATATTACCATGACGGTCGGAGATACCATAGAGCTGGCTATATGAATGTTTTGCAATTTTCTCTTTGTCAAATTGTAAGCCCAGATCATATTTTTCATCCAATTCTCTGAAATACTTAATCACAGCACCTTTGGCTTCTTCAACATAGCGTTCAATCTCCTCCAGAGAAAGACCTGCATATTGAACCTGATCTGCTCTTACGATATGAGTATGACCTTCGAAGTCCACAACTTCTTCAATTTCATGGGTCTTAGGTACGATGGCAATATCAGTAGAATCTTCTCCTCCAACAGGTGTATCTTCACCTCCAGCAGATGCTTGCTCGCTTGCAAATTTGTTGATAATATCTTTTACTTGGTCAAGTTTATCAGGTGGACAGTTTTTTAAGACTGTATTTAGATTTTTCAAATCTTCGACAGGTGTTTCTACAAGGAAATCCTTAACCGCCCTGATTTTCTCGTCTCCCTGTTGTACGATTGCACCAACGAGATCCATAGTGTCACCTTCTCCCAAAGACCACACAATAAGCGAGTTCTTTGTTTCCTTGAAGTATTCCATAATATCTTCAAGTCCAGTGACATTATTACAGAGTTTACCTATGGTAAACACAAGAGAACGGAAGTCGTTATCTTGCTTATTACCATCATACTCTCTAATCTTAGTATCAATAAACTCACCTATTTCAGCAAGAGTAATAGGCTCTGTCTCTAGGTATGAAGCATATTGCGAGTCTAGTGTGAACAAAGACTCTCTAAAGTCATGATTAACATGACAATTAGTAGCGGCAATGTCCTTAATCTCTGGTGGAATATTGTCATCTCTTCTAACGTTCTGGAACTTACAGAAATTGTTGTTCTGATTGAGCCATATTCCAATACCAGAATCTTTGTCTGTTATAATGCTCCAATACTTCTTGCCCTTATAACTATGCAGAAATTCAATCAAAGAATCAATCCAGTGGGTTAATTCTGCGTCACTACGGCTCGCAAACGCGCTGTTCAGACCTTTGTAAGCCTGTAAGTTTACAGTATTTGCTATTCTATTGCATATATATTTAATGTAGAACTCTTGTGCAAAGCCCCAGTTGAATCCAGAATGATTCTCAACATATTTCGCATCCCCAAACGTATGGTCAGATATTGTTTTTGCAAAATTGTAGAGTTTCTTCTCTTCTGGTTCACCGTTTTCTTGACGAACAAGAATAGATATAGTATGACGTGCGATAGCTTCTTTTGTGCTATCGTTTGTTTCGTCAAATCTCTTTTTAGTATATTCGTATATATCCTTTATTGAAAGAGGATTCTGCTGCTCGTAGCCCTTTATCGTTCTATGAATTAACTGATGACGATATACATCGACAGGGCTAAATGGATTATATGCAACATTCGCCAGATCTTTGAACTCTTCAGGAATGTCATTGTCATAACGTAATTCTGAAAGCTTCTTCAGGTTCAACTGTTGATTTGGGAAAACAGCCTGCTCCTTAATCAAATCGCCATGAGAATGATCGCGATAGAATTGGATGTATTTATCCAACCATGACAATGTTTCTTCGTTTGTCTTTGCTGTAGTAAAGAAAGAAGAAGCAACATTTGTTACAGTACTTTTAGAAGATATACCTGTATAGCTATTGCTGAACCAATAATTATCGGACTCTTTCCACAAATCCAATTCTATTGTCTCAACAAGTGAGTATTGACTCATTGCCCTGTATGCCGAACAGAAATCATAAATGGATTTTCTGTTGTTAAGCACAGTTGCATCTGTGGTATCTGGGTATAATGCCAATATGCTATATGCAACCTTTGAACGTACGTCAAGAAAAGAACCGTTCTTATATATAGTGGTTCCATTTTTCACATACTCATTCAACTTGTCAATCATTTCTTTCAAACTGAAAGAGCGAAGTGTATTACCAAAAACAGTAGCTTCAACATCAGCATCCATCAACACGTGTTGTACTGTCGCGTTGTCTTGGTTTACAGAGTTGTAAATGTCTTTGAGTATGGTAGGAATACGAGAGGTGTGATCTGAATATAATTCCTTCAATAACTTAAAGTCGCCACGTTGATTAGGAATAATGGCATAATTGTCGAACTCATTGAGCATATTTTGATCAACGAGGAACTTATATACCTTATTCAGCCAAATAATTGTGTCTTCGCGTGTTTTGTCTATCTTTGAAGCAAGAGCACTTAAAGTCTGAAGATCTGATAAGTCTTTGAGAAAATCTTCTTTCTCATATTTTAATTTTGTACCCCATGCCTCATATTCAGGACGAACTACATCAAGCCATCCATGAAGATGTTTGAGCGCAGGCAGAACGCCACGACCAATGTATTGACCATGTAACAAGTTGTAGAAAGTTTCATTAACCTCCTTTGTCGATGTAGGCGTGAATGAAGGAACTGACAGATTCTCCAGTAAATCCGTTCCATTGTCAGTTTCAACAAGTCTTTCCTGAAGCAGTTGCCTTCTCCATTTAGCTTGCAGATTTTTAATCCAAGGTGCAGCAACGCTTTCGCTGTATTCTTCTGAAGATTTAGGGATTCGAGAAGAAGCTAACAAATATCTGTTGGTTGCATTCTTTGAAATCAACCATTCATTAAACTTCAAAACAGCATCAACAGCCTTATCAACGATGTTTCTGTTCGAAACACAGTTTGGGTGGTCTGCACTATTGAGAAGAAGACCATTTCGTCTCTCTGTAGGATTGAACTCAAATCCATTAAGTGTGTATGGGAAATAGAATTTTTCCGAACCAATGAGAGGGAAATCACGATACAAGACAGGTTGTTTATTGTCTCGTTTGATAATTTCATAGATACCATCCTCTATGTTTACTTCTGTTGTAAGTGCAACCTCATCAGTTATGTAACTTAGATACTTCTTTGTAATATCATCGATTTGTACAACTGACAGCTGGACATTGTCCCCAAGAGAGGTTGAATCGCAAGTGTAAACAATATTTGTGCCTTTAACACGATCAATTACACGTACTTGCTTAATCTTCTTTGACTGAGTAACCAGCGTGATTGGCATTGTGTTAATCAAGTCTTCAAGACCGGCAACAGCAGATTCCTGTTTCTCTTGTGTGGTTAAATGATATGTGAATACAGTATCAAATGACTGTTCTGTTCGATTCTGCTCATAATTATTGACAACCTCATAAGCTGTTTCGATATGGCGGAGTTCTTCAAGGGTTGTTTCTATTCTTGGAAGCAGATCTTCTGAACGATAACCACTTCTGTCAAGTACAATCTTGAAGCGTCTATCAATGCCCATATATCTAACAATACCTTCTACATCAATGATGTCGGATAACAAGTGTGTACAGATAAAGCCCGTACCAAACTTACCAGTCTGACCTTCAAGATTCTGTGAATCCTTAGAACTTACTTGCTGAACGAGTCCAGTAATATTTTTTGTGCTGAAACAATCTCCATTGTGTCGGAATTTCAGTGTGTCTTGTGAAACCAGTTCTATTTCAACTGACACTTTTCCAAAACGGTTTGGAACGTCTTTAGCATTCTGCAAAAGCTCCCATACCCAACGCTTAGCGGAAGCAGATGGGTCTTCTCTAATCTGAGACAAGAGTTGCAAAATTTTGTCGGCGGTGAGCTTATAATTGTTATAAGCAATCTCGTCATCTACAGTCATTGGCTTGTTAATATCCATTTTGTAGTTGTTTATAGTTCAAATTTTGTTTTCAATTCTTCTAAAGTCATGTATGTGCTTCGTTCGGATACTCTGTGCATCATGGAATGGGAAGATGCTCTTAGCAAGATGGCCTAACTGTGTACTAATAAAGTTCCTCATACCTTCTCGTCTCCCTAAACGTAATTACAGGAGTTACCTTCTTCAACGTTTCTCCATCGACTACACTATCGTATGGGAGGCTAGTTGCTAGTTCTGGCTTCAGCCAATCGTTATTCCACAATGGGGCAACGACTTTGCCTGCTACCAACTGGCAGAGGCGAAGGGTGTATGGTGATGTGCCATGCTTCTTGTCCTGAGTGTAGGTCATGTTCTGAAGCCAAAGCTGATTGTAGTCAGAGTTGGGCTGGTCGCAGAGTTTGTGATAGACGAGGTCTATAATTGATTGTTTTTCTTTCATGTCTTTAAGCGAATCAATCATGCGACTAATTACTCGAAGGGGATAGTGGCTGCACCCGACATTCTCCAAGGCAATCTGCGTGCAGATAGCAGACATCGCCCTTACACTTCCTCCAGGGATGTAGTTTGGCTTCTTTGGATCCTTGCCTTCTTGCTCTTCTTTTGGATTGAGCCAGTCTTCTATTCTCTTGTCAATATCGGAAAGCATGGTCTTGACAGAACCGCTGTCAGGATATTCGCGAGCAAACATCAAAATATAAAGTAGATGCTTCTCGAAACTATCAAAATCAACACCTTTCTTGTTGAAGATTGGGGTGTTGTAGATATAAGCCAGTTTGTCGGACTTGACGGCATCGGTCACAATGTTGTCACTAATCTTTGTCTTCTGGCTATTCATACGGAAATTCAGACGTTCCAGAACCTGCTGAAGGATGTAGGATATCTCTTCGAGCGCCTCCCTGTTATTACAGAATATCCTATAGTCGTCACGATAACGGATAATCTCGTATGCAGGAAAGGCTTTGCCTTGCTCCTCGTACTCTTGAGCCTTTGTCTGCAATGCCTCATGCAGCAGAAGATCTGAATAGCCAAGTATGATTTCTCCAACAAAGTCAAAGATTGCGCTACCTTGTGGGATGCCAATGTTGCGTCCTTGCTGGAAGGCACGTAAATACCACTGAATGCTTTTTGCTATCTTGCTTTCTCCTTCTGTTTCAAAGGAGGTGTCTTTTAGAGAAAACGCCCAATCAAATGTTTGCGGATTGACTGAACCATAGCAGTTGGTGATGTCCGTCACAAACATATAACGGTACTCCAACGACAATTCGATGGAACGCTGCTCCATACTATTCCACCAATTGTTGATTGTCGTCGCCTTATGGAAGGCTTCTTTTTCTCTGGGAATAACAGGAATTGCACAAGAGGTGATATGAGGCACTTTGAACCTGTCGAACAGCTCTTTTACTATTGCCCAATTCTCTTCATTGCAAACCTCACGCACTAGGAAGTAGTATAAAAAAGGATTCGCCAACATAATGGGACGTACGGCATAGCGGCCATCTTTATTGAGCAGTAGGTCAAGATTCACATCAGAGAGAGATTCGGGAGAAACGCTTCCTTGCAAGCACTCCTCATAAGGGGTGTCGCCAACCTTCTCGCGGACGTACTTTAGAAATTCATCAAATACAAAGTATTCTGGCAATTCAAATCCATGAAACTGCTCAGACTTCATAAAAAAGTCAAGCACTTCATTCGAGGTAAGTGATAATATGTTTTTAGCCTTCTTTATCATTTTAATCTTTTGCATTTCTCTTAACGACAATCGAGGCCTCGCGTAATTTTGGCCTACAGTAATTTGAATATAGTTCTTCGTTTTCTGTACGGAAAGCTTTACTGTCAAATTGTACGACAGTTCTAGCCGGGGTATAGCTTACGGAAAATTGTTCGGAGCGGATTTTTTCTATGCCATGAGATTCCATCTGCTGCAATATCTTGGCACGAACCTCGTTGATCTGTTCCTCAATCTCGTTCTTCTTATCCAAGAGCCTCGCAAGTTCTCGCTCATATTCGTCAAACCAGTCCTGCTTAATCTCTTTAGGAAACTCTGTCGTATTCGGTATGATTACCCCTGCCACCAACTTATGATGCCAACCCTCAAACTCCAATCCGAGAGAAATGGTGAGATATACGTCATTGATGCTAAGATATCCTTCAGGATTCTTTTTTAGCCGTTCGATGAACGTGGGGTCGGTAATTGGGAAATCATACTCCGCTCCATAGTAGGAAAACTTCATCCTATTTTTGGATTTCTCGCGATTCTCATCAATATAAGCACAGGCTCTGTTGGGGTGGATAAGCATTAGGGAATAATGAATACCAACTAACATTTCTGCTGACACTGCACGCCCCCGGCTTTGGAAAATGGACTGATGTGCAGTGTCTATGAATTTGTTCATTACGCTTGGCTCAAGCGTTATTTCATAGTTGCACTTTTCCATACGAGAATAAAATACATTCTCGACATGGGCTTCCTCTGGACACGATACAACATCTGTAAGTTTTACCAGCGAAAGTATTGTAATACCTTCTGCTATATAGTTTGGTATTTCTCCGTAAGTCGTCTTAGCTATAGGCCGTATCCAACGAGGCCTGCCGTCTTCATTACGCGTAGGCATCCAGCCGCCATTGTTGTCGGAAACGATTTCTACTCCGGCTATGCAACGTCCTCCTCGTTTATAGGAGTTTGCCAAGCAAACGAAATACTTATCCATAGTAGGGCTTATACAAGATGGACTATTTTTACTTCTTCAGCAGACCTTTCCTTCATATATTCTGCCAGCAAACGACGGTGACACATCTCTGGTGTCTCTTCACTACAGAGGAAGCATGAGCCGTCAAACTGCTTAACACCATACTTCTTGATGATGTCACGCTGTTTAAGCATGGTAGTATATTCTTCGATATATTCAGGCCAAGTGACTGTTCCTTTATGCCATCTGGCAAGAAGTTCCTTTGTGGGAGCAAAGTCTGTGATATGCTTATAGTCAATACCGCAAATCTGCTTTACGAAGTATGCCAAGTCCTTCCCTTTTGCAAAACCAGCCAACTGACTTCCATTGCTGATGCGGATATCCACGAGTTGTTTCACCTTATTGCTCTTTAGAAGTTCAAAGAACTGCTCTGCACTTTTCTTCGTGAATCCAATTGTAAATAGTGTAATCATATCTCTGTTGTTTTTAATATTCATCTGTTGTTTCATTGTTGTCATACTCAGGAACCCATCCTATTTCATGATTCTTTAACCGGTAAGCGTCAACACGTTGTTGCTGTTCATCATACCCATCGCCAAAATCTGCGAATAGTGAATCTGTCATCTGACCTCCCACTGATTTGAGTTTATTCCGTTTCACATAGTCAAGTATCATTGCCTCCTCCAATATCTGATGTGAGCGGGTAATGGGGTCGCCAGAATCTTCATCGCGCATGATGTGCAGAACATCCCATCCTAAGTCATAGAAATATCTTGAGATGAAAGAAAAGCGATGACAGCCTAATGGATCTGCTTCTGAGCACATCAACGATACTCTTCTGTTTTGATCCAGTGCTTTATTCAGTCTTTCTACGCCGTTTAAGAAAGCGGGAGTTGTTACACCCAGTTCGAAATTGACCTGTGGTTTTGTTTCTTTGACACCTTTCTTGACAAATGTTGTTTCTTTTAAGCAATCGGAACGTCTTGCCCCAAAGTGCTTGCCAAATGGGACATACAACACACCTTGTTTTTTAAGCCACGATCTGAGGACTTCCTCATTGAATTGTGGCGTGTATTTACTATAGGGCATACTCCTCACATCAAGAATACAGTCTATTCTTTGTGATTCTAAAAGTTGATAGAATTCTTCTATACTTTGGTTGGAATGTCCGACTGAAAACAACTGTCTTTTAATCATAGTTTATTAAGCTGCTAAATCAATAACTCCGGCAACCAATTTATAGTGCCAATCGTAATGGTTAACCCCAAGCGACAATGTGAGATACAAATCGCCTGTATTCCTCTGTCCACAATTCTTAGTTCTAGAACGAAGTGCGTTAATGTATCTAGTATCAGTCAATGGGAAATCATACTGTGTGCCGTTGTAAGAAAATTGTATGCGAAATTTCTCATGACCATAATCGTCGTACTGCATAATGATGACTGGACTTTCAGGCATGATAAACATAAGCGAATAGTTACCATTCTCAAATACTTCATTAGGAACGGCCTTCCCCCTGTTACCAAAAATCAAGGAGTGCCATGTGTCACAAAGGGGGGTGAGGTTTTGACTGTTCTGTCCAAGTCTTCCTACTTTTCTAATAGAGTTAAAATGTACATTTTCACAATGCGCTCCAGTTGGGACTGCATCTGTTACATCTACAACAAGTATATCAAGCAAGTTGAATGAGCCAACGAGATATTCGGGCAGTCCATTATCACCATTCGACATCACAGGTCTTATCCAATTGGGGAGACCATATTGATTTCTTACAATTGAAATACCAGCTGTAGTATTCTGAATTTCAATACCAGCGAGACATCTTCCACCATTTTTGTAGGAGTTGCCCATACAGATAATTTGCTTTTCCATACTCTTTGCTTTTAAATTGGTTTCTGCTGCAAAGATAAGGAGAATATCTGCATCGTGTATCAAAACTGCAACATTGCCATGTAAAGATGGCAAATATGTATTGCTGACGCTGCAACGTTGCCAAAGGATATGATGCTCACCTCTTTTCATACTTCACAATAGGGATATCTTCGTACTCACATCCACAGCTATAAGTGTGTACTCTCACAAAAACTTTCGATTTGTCTAACCGCAGGACGTATGCATTTCCCTCTCTTTCTGGCTTATATTGGTCTAAATAAGTCAAATCGGGAATCTCACTACTAATCTTGCTCTTCAGATGGGCAATGGTCGGCTTGATATGTTTATCGTAGGTGACGGGCAAACCCTTGGTGCGCGACTTGTAGGACTTTATAGCAACTTGGAAATAGATGTCGTATTCTCTGGGAGTGAACGTCAACCTTTTCTCGTTACCATCATCAAACTTAAAGGCTACTTGATACCTGCCAGTCTTCATGTTTTGTCCCAAGAACACCAAGTCTGGTGCAACTGGCGGAGGAGCAACGAGGAAATCGAAGAGGGCTTTATAGAAGCCGAAATACTTGAACTGACCCTTGCTGTCGCTGATGGTTATCGACTGGCGGATGCTGACCTTGCTCTGATAGAATCCCAGAATGTCATCGACCAATGATAGAATACTTGACGAGATGGGAATACAGAGGAACTCCGTATAGTATTGTATCGAACCGCCAGCACTGCAATAGGGCACGACGGATGTTCCAATATTAATAAGAAGAGAAGGTGGCGTGTTGTGGAGTGCCTTCACCTGCAAGCGTTCATACAGCACATTGCGGAAGAAGTCAACTGTGGTCATATTACAAAGGCGGTCATAGACCTGCTGTATGAAAGCATCTTCGAGGTTAGGAGCCATATAGCTGATGACATCCTTAACGTATTGCTCGTTCATGCTTCGGAACTCTTCCACCATCTTGGGAATATATATGAAGTTGAAGCCACAGAGACGTGTAATCGTAACCAACAAACGGAAGTGCTGATTCAATTCTCCATTGCGTTCTTCATCATAAGAACTTTCCAGATAGACCATATACTGGTCGTTGAAACTGGCCTCGCCAGTGGGACAGGAGATAAGATAAGGCTTGGGGAAGGGTTTACCATCTTCTGCCTTCCTGTCGTTCTCAATCAGACTGTATTGTAAAGCAATGAGTAGCAGTGCCTCACGTGGTACACAGATATTGTCGCTTAAGGCAATACTATAAATGTGGTCGAAGAAAGCCTTGCGCTCTTTAATAGACAATTCTTTCAACGTGTTGACTGCATCCGAGAAACGAATTTTCCGGGCATCACTCATCTCTTGATGAGCGATGGAGTACTCGGACATGAGGTGTTTCATGTCTTTAATCTCGCTCTCCTCGATGATATTATCAGCCTTTATCATGTCACTGATAATCCGAGCTATCGCCGTCCGTTGTTCCTTGGTCATAACTCTAAAATTTGAATGTTTTAATTATGAATTGTCAGATTTTGAATACAAAGATAAAAATAAATATCGGAATACCATCAAACACTCCTATAATTCTTTGCTTTTTTGTTGCATTTTAACAGTTGAGAGCGACTCGCAGACACAATTTGCTGCAAATCGCTCCAACCACACTGCTTTGATTGCTTTAATAAGACTGTCCTTTCTTCTTCGTTATAGCCCCCAAACCAATCTTCTTTGTTCCGTCCCAATTGGTGAGCTGATCTGCACAGCCATTGGAGCCACCAAGAGAAGTGTAGGTTTCTGCACTACATGACATATAATCAACGAAAGAGATAAAGTTGTCTATGATAGATGGCTCGTAGGTCACATCCCGTTCCGCAAATAAATGTGTCCAGCTGGTGACACACTCTACATTGAATTTTGAGCAATCATACCATGATACACCACTAAGGAAGTTGTTGACGGCCGAGGTAATACCTTCCTTTGTGCCTAGGTCCAATTCCATCTTACAGGCAACAGCCATGATTCCGTAGTAGATGGATGTAGCCTCTTTGTCGTTGAAATTAGTTCTTGTTGTAAGTGCGAATGCACTGAGGGCTGCACGTCCTTCTGCGATGAAACGATTGAGAATGTTCTGGTATCGATCTTGCTTCTCAGCAGCAAGTCGAGCCTCGTGCTCTTTGCGCTCCCTTACCTTCCTTGTTGCCTCGTTGTACTCTGGTTCATTCCAAAGGGCATTCCATTTTCCCAGAAGGTTTTGGTACGTTGACCGAAGCGAGTGCAATTCCTTCTCAGCCTTGTCAGCACGAGCAGTTTCGGCATTTTTGGCGTTGCGCAATCGCTCTACGGCGTTCTCATCGATGAGTGTCAAGCGGTATTTGAGTCCATTCACTTCTTCAGTGAGAGTGGTTACTTTGGCATGAAGTCCTCGGATTTCAACATCCTTTGATGAGATGATTTCTTTCTTGGTCTTCAACTCATTGGAAAGGTCCTTGTTCGTGTCCCATAACATGCGGTACTGTCGTCCCAGGATCTCGGCTGTGGGTTCGCTCTTCCATTTCAATCCCGATGCTTTGATGAAGTTGCCAATGGTCTCTTTGACACCAGCATTATATGACTCTTTGAGTTTTTCAGCTTCCTCCTTCTTGTACTTGCCTGGCAGGAAGATCTTGGCAAGGAAACCTGATTGAGCAGTCTTCAAATCCTTCAGTGCCTCCTCTTTTTGTTGAGTAGCAATAGATGTTTCTGCTTCAATCTCTGCTTTCAGTTTCTCTGCCTCTGTGATAGCCTGTCTCGCCTGACGTTCAGCTTCCAACACAACCTTGCTCTTATGTCTGCGCTCCCGTTTCTCCTCCTCTGAGAGTTCTTGGTATGGGATGCCTCGCTCCAAACCATACTTCTTGCCCACCTCATTATAGTACTTTGTGTGGAGATCAGAGAGGTACTCGGACTTGTCTTTGGCCGTCTCGCCCCATACCTTAGCATACGATACACGCTCAACCACTCCCTTGGTTGCCTCGGTCTTGGTATAGTTGCTACGTTCCTCCTTAGGCAAGGTCTTCCACTCTTTCGTTGACAGGACCTTGTCGGGATTGTCCTTTTTGACATACAGACTGCCGATGCGTCCACGCTTCTTGACTTGCTCTACAGGAACTGTCAAGGCATGAGCATGGACACCAGTTTCATCACAGTGCACGTCGAAGCCAATGATATTGTCTTCGCCCCACATACGGCAGCAGAACTGATAGGTGTCCTTGGACCACTCGTAGATGGCAGGCATCAGTTTGATGTGACTATTGTCGGCATATGGGTCAGAGGTATCAATCACTTGTTCTCCAAAGGCAAGTCGCTTCATCACTTCGTGGTCGCCACCAAAGATGATGTTCACCAATCCGTTCGGACTGTTCTGAGCAACTTGGTTGGGATGATTTGCATCCATGTAAGGTTTGAAGCCCAGTTCATCGTGACGCTGCTGGAGGCGTTGATGAAGTGGAGTGGGATTGGAGCCAAGGGGTATTACCTTACAGCCTTTGACGATTTCAAAGTTAAGATGCTTGCGTGAGAAGTTGTAGTGATTGTTCTTCTCCGTCTCAGCATTCTTGGACTGGTAACGTTTCTCGTCCCAGCCTCTGCGCTCTGCCTCGTTGCCCATCTGGGCCGAGAATGATTTCTTGTCTGCACCAACATGGATAGAGGCGCGTGGTATGTTCTTTTCCATCGAATACTTTTTTGTTTGAATGTTATACATTATTTATAATGTCTATAGGTGAAGATGCCAGGTCTCGGGCGGTGCCTGAGCATAATAGAAGGACTTTTTAAGTGAACGGCGATAGCAAGTGAATCTAAAAGTCCCTATTATGTTTAGGACTTTTACAAAAGTCCGTCACACCACGTGGGGACGAGACATCTCCATCGTTACAATTTCCGATAGCTGTTTTGACTGGAATGTTCTAGACGACCTTGACGGATGTAGTCATTGATCCACTTGGCAGTAGTGCTCACGGGATAGCCCTGTTTCATGGACACAGCCCGATAGGTCTCTCTGTCAAATTTGTCTGGCAAAGCGGCAAACAGTTGCTCCATTTTACTCTTCTTCGTGGCAATCTCGCCCTGCCCATTAGTAGTGACCTTGCTCTGTGGCAGATGGGCATAGCAATAGACTGTATGGTAGATGAGTACATCACCCAATGCCATAGCAATGTCGAAATCATCCTTACTGCATCGTAATACGATTCGACTACCATCCTTTGGAGTCAGTGCAGAAGGATTGGTCGTTTCGTCCATGAACCTGATAGAGGTCAGTACCATCATAATGCGA
>Ga0256404_1000602_pt1 | contig 93482 bp, 71 predicted proteins | sample RumenRJG_01DNA_FD_185990 | JGI IMG/M metagenome (GOLD analysis project Ga0256404, IMG submission 185990) | Bovine rumen microbial communities from Lethbridge, Alberta, Canada - RJG_01 | ecosystem: Host-associated > Mammals > Digestive system > Stomach > Rumen | place: Canada: Alberta | collected... | reverse complement strand
AGGGCAAGATCACCCAGAAGTACGTCGTGGCCAAGGCGCTGGTGAAGGACGTGGTCTTCGAGGAGACCTATGATCCGGCCTACGAGCCTGAGCCTGAACCCGGACCCGGCAATGACGACGGCAATGGGTAACCTCTTCCCCTCCTGAGTCAGAAGGGGTGCCCGGAGGGCGGGGTGGTCTGAACAGCCGCAAGAGAGCCCCCTACATCTCCCCCTGATTTAGGGGGAGAGTCCCGAGGAGGACGGAGCGCTCGTTCAGACCACCCCTGACCCCTCCTAACTTAGGAGGGGAAAAAAATACCTTCGAGCCGCTGCGTTTCCCCACCTAATTAGGGAGAAAACCGAGCGCAGACACAGCAAGCCCGCCCCTGAAGAAGGAGCGGGCTATTGCTATGGATAAGCGAAGGGGCCGTCTGGTCAAGCCTCTATGCTGCCTATGCCTTGGCACGGGCCTCGATCTCGCGGTTGATCTCGTCAAGCCGCTCGTCGGTAAGCGGATACTTGTAAATCAGGTAGCCTACGATGACCAGAAGAATGGCAGGGATAATGGTCGTGAACAGCAGGATCGCGTTCTGGGCTATATCCGAGTAATTGGCCAGTTTGGGGTAATAGGCATTGACAGGGGCGCTGATAAACGATGCCAGGAACACGACGACAAAGATGCTGAGCACGAGTTGCAGGCACTTGTTGGCCTTGAACTCCTGCCACATCTCACCATAGGAGACAGGCTTTTCCGGCGTGGTGGTGATATTCTCCTTGCTGCCCTTGAAGCAAAGCATCAGGAGGAAGAATCCGACGATGGCAAAGACGCAGGTGACCGTAAACCAGGCCATCGGATCGGTAGCCAGGGCAGACTCTTCGCTGGCAAAGTTGAAGCCAATCCATCCCATCACCAACGGCGTGATCCAGCCGGCAATGGAGAAGCCAGCCTTGAAGGCGACACCGGCCAGGGCGTTGACCGTAGCAGCAGGCCTGTTGCCTGTACGGTACTCTGCCTCTGTGATGACCTCGGGCACCAGCGCCCACATCAGCGAGCCTACCAGCAGACCCACGCCGGTCATCACCTTGGCAGTCTGGACAAGGGCATTATAACTGCCGACATCGAAGAATTTGCCGATGACGAACAGCACGGCGAATCCGACAAGGCCGATGGCGAGGAGCGTATAGTAGAGACCCTTCTTGCCCAGCATCCTCTTCAACATCGGCATGGAAGGCAGGATAATGAAGGCGGGAATCGTACCAATGGCCATGAACGTGGCCTGATTCCAGTCGATGGCAGCATGGACACACATGGCGAGTCCGATGGGGAAGCCGGCCTGGACGATGATCTGACCCAGGTTGGCGCAGACCATACGTGTGGAGGTAAGGATCAGCACCTCGTCGTTGTCGCGGGTCATACTGGCCATGATCGAGCCGTAAGGGATGTTCACCACGGAATAGATCATGCTCAGCACGGTATAACTAAGGGCGGCATAGGTCATCTTCATCGGCATAGACCACGTAGCGGCCTGAGGAAGCATCAGCAGGCAGGCGGCCACGGTGAGGGGAATACCACCGTAGAGAAGGTAAGTGCGATACTTTCCTAACTTGGGATTGCGGTTATCGATATAACGTCCCACGACAGGACTCCAGAAACAGTCAATGAGGCGAACCGTAAGGATCAGTCCGCTGACAAAGGCGGCATTGATTTTCAACACCGTAGTCAGGTAAATCATCAAGTAGGTCGCTACTGTCTGGAAGATCAGGTTCTGCGCCAGGTCGCCCGAGCCAAAGCCGATGCGCTGGATCCAGGATAGCTTGTAAAAGCCGTTTGATTCGTTTGTTGTTGACATAATGATTATATTTTTAATTTTTGATTTAGACAGGGTATTTTTTAGACAGAAGAACATAAGAACATATTATTCAGATAGGGGAAGTTCGAAGGAGGACATGGGCAAGCCACCCAGCGAACGGACATTGGCCTTGAGGGGATTGTCCTTCCAGGCGTAGCGGACTGTCTTTGGAACAAATGCCGGGTTGAAAAGTGTAATGACATTACCCTTGCCTATAGCACTGACATTGTGGAAGATGCCATTCTTGTCGGCAACTTCGAATGTATAAAGATCGCCTTCTTGTATCGGCTGATCGAGTACGAGTTGAATATGGTTGCCTGTCACTTTTGCTTCGATAACTACAGGCGAGAGGCTTGCCTTCTTGTCGTGGAAGACGAGGCGGTCGAAGCAGAGGGCGATGCGCTCTGCCACTTCCTTCTTGCGCAGGGGATGGATGTCGACGGTCTCGCCGAGGTCGTTGATGACGGCGAGTTCGGCATAGGGATCAGCCTTGGCGACGGTGCGCTGAGCCTCGCGGAGTTGTGCCCAGCCGCTGTTGACGGGCTCTTCCTGATAGACGATGGGACGCGGGAAGCCGGTCTGCTGACGACCGTCGTAGTTGGCCAACTGAACAATGACGAAGGGCATCTGCTGGTCCTGCCAACGGTCTCGCCAGCAGCCCATCAGTTTCTTCAGGTAGTCAGCGTAGGGGGCAGGGTTGCCTGTGTTCGACTCACCCTGATACCACACCACACCACTGAGGGCATAGGGTGCCAGGGGATGGAGCACGGCATTATAGAGTGTGGTGGGCAGATTCTGCAGCGACACATCGCCGCTGGGGCACGAAGGCATCTCGACACCGACGTGCATCTTCCACGTCTCTCCCAAAGGAATGACATCCCCGGGCATGGGGTTCTGCGAGCAACGGTCGTCGCCAAAGCAGAGCATATAAGGCTTCTCGGGGATGAAATGAGCAGCCCCGTACTTGTTGATAAAGCGCACGGTAATCACATTGTCGCCCTCGCGCAACAGGCCCTCCGGGATGTCATAGCGGCGCGGAGGATACTGATAATAGGTGTGTCCGACCTCCTGACCGTTGATGTAGGTGACATCCTGGTCGAAGAGGGTACCCAACAGGAGCCGTGCCGCCTTGCGCGCGTGTTCCTTATTTATATTTATATGCTGTCGGAGCCATACGCTGCCGACACCCCGCCACTGCCAGTCGTTCTGGTTGATGGTCTTCCAGCCCGAATCGTCAAATGCCGGGGAAGCATATAAGTAATTTCCAGCCTCCTGCCCCTTTCCTTTTTCCTCTCCTTCATTGAGCAGGGCATCCCATTGCCTGCCGGCCTCGCCGTTGGCCTGCATCTGGGCCTTCACATAGGCATCGTTCTGATACATCGCAGTCCGCCTGACCAGCATCGGATAGTCGCGCTGCAAGGAGTCTGCAGAGATCCAGGCCTCGATGGGCGTGCCTCCCCAACTGTTGACGATGATGCCCTGCGGCACACCCGTCTTCTCAAACATCCGCTTGCCGAGGAAATAGCCTACGGCGGAGAAAGGCCAGGCGTTCTGCTTGTTCAGGGGCTTCCAGTTGATGTTGGTGGGACGTATGTCATCCTTCACGCCATGGGTGTCGGTATCGTTCTGCACACGGAACAGGCGGATCTGCGGATTCTCGTAGGCATCAACCTCCTTGACATATTGCGGATATACCCGCTCGATATGCACGTCAATATTCGACTGTCCTGAGCAAAGCCATACATCGCCGATAAGAACATCTGTAAACCGTAAACCGTTAACCGTCAACTCATAGGGGCCTCCTGCCTTCATCTTGGGCAGGTCCACCCGCCAGCGGCCCTGCTCGTCGGCCACGGTGGCATACTGTTTCTTGTTGAAGGTGACCGTGACGGCCTCACCCGCGTCTGCCGTTCCCCAAATGGGGATGGCCTTACCGCGCTGGAGCACCATGCCCGACTGAAAGAGTTGAGGCATCGTCACCTTGGCCTCCAGAAATGACACGCTCAGAAGTGCGGCTATCAAAAAGACAAATTTCTTCATCAGATTTTAATTTGATGTTGCAAATATACGAAAAAAGTTCGATGAAATCATCAAATACTTTATTTTTCTTGTCAGATGAAACATTTCGAAAAAAGTCTGTAACATATCATAATGTCTTTTGGCGCAATTTTGCGTAACTTTGCAAGCGAAATCAAACATACGCTACACAAACATACAATCAGAACGATGAAGGATCATGCTTCACAAAAAATATCGCTCGGGGAGAAGTTCGGCTACTCGCTAGGAGACTTTGCCGCCAATCTGGTGTTCCAGATGATGATGATCTTCCAGTTGAAGTTCTATACAGATGTCTTTGGACTGGACGGTGCCGTGGCAGGCAGTATCCTGATGATCGGCAGCATCTCTGCCATCATCGTGGATCCATCGGTGGGCCTTCTCACCGACCGCACCAATACCCGATGGGGCAAGTTCCGCCCATGGGTGCTGTGGACGGCCATCCCCTTCTGCGTGTTCTACATGCTCGCGTTCTATAATCCCGGCATCCAGGAGAAGTCGACGGTAGCCGCCTACGCCACCATCTCCTACGTGCTGATGATGACGGCCTACTCCTTCAACAACATCCCCTACTCCTCCTTGGGCGGTGTGATGACCAGCGACATCAAGGAGCGTACGAGCATCACCACCATCCGCTTCATCGCCGTCACCATCGCCCAGTTCGTGGTACAGGGATTCACCCTCCCGCTGGTGGACAGTTTCGGACGAGGTGACAATCAACACGGGTGGGTCTGCACCATCGCCCTCTTTGCCTGCATCGCCCTGGTGCTGATGGTCGTGACCTTCCTGGTGACGAAGGAGCGCATCAAGCCCCCCGCCACACAAGAAACCAATATCAAAGAGGATATCAAGGGCACGCTGTCGGATGTGTCGTGGAACTCCATGGCCCTGCTCACCTTTGTGCTGTTCATCACCCTGGCGATGTGGGGGTCGGCCATGAACTTCTACTTCCAGTATAACATCGACCAGAAGTCGCTCTACGACTTCCTGACGTTCTTCGGCCTGGACATCGAGCAGAATGAAGCCTACTCGGTGGGATTCTCCTTATTTAATATGACGGGGGCCGTCGTACAGTTCATTGGCGTCGTCGCGCTATCCAGATTCCTGGCCAACAAGTATGGCAAGAAGAAGGTGTTTATGATCTGTCTTTCGATGACAGCCTTCTTTACCGCCCTCTTCTATATCCCCTCGCCGACTGACGTCAGCCTGATGTTCGTGCTCAATGTCCTGAAGTCGCTCGCCTACGCCCCGACCGTCCCGCTGCTGTGGGCCATGATTGCCGACGTGGCCGACCACATCGAGTATCAGAACTACCGTCGCGCCACGGGCTTCTGCTTCTCAGGCATCATCCTCGCGCTGAAATTAGGCTTGGGTCTGGGAGGCGCCATCGCCGGTGTGATCATCAGCATGTTCGGATACGTATCTGGCGGTGCCAGTTTCCAGAACGAGACGGCCATGGAAGGCATCCGCCTCGTCTCGAGCATCGTGCCCGCCATCCTCTTCGGCGTTGGTGTCATCGCCCTCTACTTCTACCCTATCAGCAAAGAGTATAATGAGAGCATGCAGGCAGAACTGGCAGGGCGCCGCCGTCTGAAAGGTCACCAACAGGAAGATTTATTTTAAACTAATATAAACTAACAAAAGAAAAAGAGTTATGAAGCCACGCTATCTTTATCCCAGTGATTTTTATGCAGACCCTTCTGCCAATGTGTTCAACGGACGCCTCTACGTCTATCCCTCCCATGACTGGGAGGCAGGTGCAGCCTTCGACGACGACGGCGGGCACTTCCAGATGAAAGACTACCACGTGGTGTCGATGGACGATGTGGAGAACGGTGAAGTCACCGACCACGGTATGATTCTCAGCGTCGACCAGGTGGCCTGGGCTGAGAAGCAGATGTGGGATAATGATGTCGTCGAGAAAGACGGCAAATACTATCTCATCTTCTCTGCCAAGGACTACAACGGTGTGTTCCACCTGGGCGTTGCCGTTGCCGACAAGCCCGAGGGTCCGTTCATTCCCCAGGAACAGCCCATGCGCGGCTCCTATTCCATCGACCCCTGTGTGTTCAAAGACGATGACGGACAGATCTACTGCTATTTCGGTGGTCTCTGGGGCGGACAACTCCAGTGGTACAAGTCACCCCAGCAGTTGCTGAAATCGGGCATCGACCTTGGTCCTGCCGCAGACAAGAAGACCCAACTCTTCGCCCCCGCCGACGTACCTGCCCTGCCCAGCAGCGTGGTCCGTCTCAGCGACGATGTGATGCAGTTCGCAGAGGCTCCCCGCGATGTCATCGTCATCGACAAGGACGGACAGCCCCTGAAGGCTGGTGACCCACACCGCTTCTTCGAGGCTTCGTGGATGCACAAGTACAACGGCAAGTACTATTTCAGTTATTCCACCGGCGACAGCCACTTCCTCTGCTACGCCATCGGCGACAACCCCTACGGCCCGTTCACCTATCAGGGCGTGATCCTCGACCCCGTCGTGGGATGGACCACCCACCACAGCATCGTCGAGTACAAGGGCGAGTGGTTCCTGTTCTATCATGACTGCGTTCCCTCCAACGGCGTGACCCACCTGCGCTCTTTGAAGGTGCAGCGTCTGTTCTACAACGAGGATGGAACCATTCAGCGGGTCATCAATGAGTAACAACCAAACTTTATCAGACTATTACATTGCTCACCGCGACGAGTTGCTGGCATACGCCAGCAGCCGTCTCGGGGAAAGAGACTTGGCGGAAGACATCGTTCAGGATGTCTTCCTCAAGTTGCTTACCTGTGGCAAGATGATTTCCGAGTTCACCCTGCCAGCCTTAGTCTATACCACCACAAACCACCTGATCATATCCTATTTCCGTCGCCGCGCTCACCACGAGCAGTATGAGCACATCATCCGCCACAGCAGCATGATGGAGACCACATCAACAGAGTCAGTCTTCTCCGTTCAGGAAATCACAGAACGGCTGGAACACGGTCTTGCCCGTCTGCCGGAGAACTGCCGTGAGGTCTATCGCCTGCACATCTATGGCGGCATGAAGGTCAGCGAAATATCCACACACCTCGGTGAGGACTACAAGTCGGTTGAGCACCGTCTTGGCGCTGCCCGCAAAGCCATCCGCCAGTATCTTCACCAATACGCCTGACGGGCCTCCTATTTGAAAATAAGCGTTGTAAGGTTGTCGGCAGGAAAGAGTTCTCCTGCCACTTGCTGTATATCCTCTGCCCTGACGGCATCGATACGGGCAAAGAGGCTGTCGAGGTCTCGCTCATGCCCATGATGGAGATAACTCCGGCCAAAATCGATGGCGAACTGCTCACGATTGTCACAGGCAATGGCGAGTTGTCCCTTCAGTTGCCGCTTGGCAGCAGAAAGTTGTGAGGCAGAGAGAGGACGGAGCATCATGCGGTCCAGTTCCTGACGAACCAGTCGCAGGCAACGGTTGACATCATGATGGTCGCAGCCGAAATAGACACTCCACACCCCCATGTCGGAATAGGCAGTCATCGAACTCTCCACCGTATAGACCAGCCCGTGGCGCTCCCGCAGAGAGAGGTTCAGACGGGCATTCATCCCCGGACCGCCTAATATATTGTTCAGGAGGTAGAGCGTCATGCGCCTTGGATCATTAAAAGGATAGGCCCGGCAGCCCGTCATCACATGGGCTTGATGAGAACCGATTTCTTTGTTTACAGTTCTTTCTGAGGAAAGCGCCCCTTCGGGTCGAGCGGACGGTTTACAGTTTACAGTTGAATACACTTGAGGCTGAATAGATGGAGGGCTTGCCAGCAAATCATCTGTAAACCGTAAACTGTAAACTGTAAACCTCTCACAGAGCCGCTTGAAGTCCACATCGCCATACACGAAGAACACGGCGTTGTCAGGACGATAGTGGCGATGTGTGAAGCGCAAGGCATCAGCAGTCGAATAAGTACGGAGCAGGTCAGCCCGCCCGAGGATGTTATGGCCCAGCGGATGGCCCTGGAAGATCAGATTCTCAAACTCGTCATAGATCAGTTCGGAGGGGGAGTCGTTGTAACTCTCGATTTCATCGCAGACGACCTCCACCTCCTTGTCTATCTCATGCTGGGGATACTGGCTGTGGAAGACAATGTCTGTCAGCAGATCCACCGCCTTCATGAAATGATCCTTCGTAACGGCGGCATAGAACACGGTATCCTCCTTGTTGGTAAACGCGTTTAACTCGCCTCCAACACGCTCCAGGTCGTTGATTACCTGCAAGGCACTACGACGCTCCGTACCCTTGAAAGTCATGTGCTCACAGAAGTGCGCCAGTCCTTCCTCGCCAGACTCCTCGTTGCGGGAGCCGACAGCCAGGTCATAGCCGCACCACACTACCTGAGATGCTGATGGCAAGTGGATCAAACGAAGACCGTTATCGAGGGTATATGTGTTATATTTCATCATTTAATCGGCAAAGTTACATATTTTTTTCGTTTTTCCCCTCTTTTTTCCATTTTTTATTGTATCTTTGCACCAACTTAATACTAACCTGCCCATGAGGAGAAGACTTTTCATTCTGTGGATGCTTGTAGTAGGGATGGGAATCGTCCTTACCTCATGCTCCGAGAAGAAAACTAAATATGTGATCGGGGTGTCGCAATGCTCTGAGGATATCTGGCGTAACTGGCAGAACTCAGAGATGAAGATGGAGACCAATTTCCATGAGGGTGTGGAACTGCGCTTTGCTGCCGCCCTCGACGATTCCAAGCGACAGATCCAGCAGATCGACAGCCTCATCAGCAGCGGCATCAACCTCTTGATCGTGGCCCCCAACCAACTCTCCTCCGTCAACCCCGCCATCGACCGTGCCTATGACATGGGCATCCCCGTCATCGTCTTTGAGCGTAAGACCAACTCGCAGAAGTACACCGCCTTCGTCAGCGCCGACAACTACGAGATGGGCCGCCAGATGGGTGAGTATGCGGCATCGCTGCTCGGCGGAAAGGGGAATATCATGGAGATTGTCGGACTGAAAGGTTCCTCGCCTGCCGACGAACGCAGCCGTGGTTTCGACGATGCCTTAGCAGCCTACCCGGAAATCAAGGTCGTGACAGAACTGCAAGGAGACTGGACGGAGCCGACAGCCTACCAGGCCGTCAAGTCGTGGAAGGGTGACTTAAACACCATCGACCTGGTGTTCGGACATAACGACCGTTCCGCCATCGGCGCCCGCAAAGCCTTCATAGACCGGAAGGCCCGTCTGCCGCTCTTCGCAGGCATCGACGGCCTGCCAGGAGAGAACGGCGGCATACAGCAGGTGCGCGACTCGCTGCTCGATGCCACCTATATCTATCCCACCTGTGGTGACAAGTTGCTGCAACTGGCCCTCGACATCCTCGACGGCAAGCCCTACCAGAAAGAAATCCTTCTCACGTCGGCTCTCGTCACACGGGATAATGCCAAGGTGCTGTTGCTTGAGAGCAACGAAGTGATGAGGAAGGCACAGAACCTGGAGAAACTCCAGCAGAAGGCCAGTGGCTATCTTCACCAACTGGCCACCCAGCGCACCATCACCCTGCTGGCCCTTATCCTGATTGCCCTCTTGGTGCTGGCAATGGTACTCTTCTACCTCTATCACCGTAGCAAAGTCTCGGCTCAGCACGAACGTGTGGTCAACAACCTGTGGAACATGGAAGAACCCCCACTCCAGACGCCTAACGCCACCTCTCCCGAAAACGCCCCCCAAAAAGACGAGCCCCTTTTCATCGTCCATTTCAAGAAGGTGGTCGAGGCCCAGTTAGGCAATAGCGACCTCAGCGTCGACGATCTGGCTGCCGCCATGAACCTCAGTCGCGTACAACTCTACCGCAAGGTGAAGACCATTTCAGGCTCATCACCCGTTGAACTGCTCCGAACGGCCCGGCTCAACAAGGGGTACCAACTATTGCTGACGACGGGTAAGAATGTCTCTGAGGTAGCCTACGATGTAGGCTTTACGGCTCCGTCCTACTTTACGAAGTGCTTCAAGGACGAATTCGGCGTCAGCCCCTCCGACCTGCAAGCGAAATAACATCCTCAGGCTAAACACAAGAATTAAAAGAAGACAAAGAAATATGATGAGCCCACTACAGAAAATCCGTACCTCGTTCGCCACACAACTCACATTGTGGGTGGCGGGTTTCGTAGTGGCCATTGCCAGCATCGTCATCATCTTATTGACCAGTTTCTCTCAAGAGACTATTTACGACGAATCTATTGACACCACGCTACAAGCGCTGGAGAATACCGTCGTACGCATAGATAACACGCTGCGACAGGCAGAAATGACGGCGCGTCTTGAACATCAGCGGCTGAGGGTGAACCGTTCCCGCCTGGTACGGCTTGTCGAAGAGGACGGCTCTCTGGCTACTATGAAGCAATTGTTGCCAAACGTACAACTCTTCGTGACGCGAAATGACAGCAGTCGGTTCGACGCTTTTATCACCGGCAGCGAACGTAGTTATCGGGAGATCGAGTATGAAGGGCGCGAGATGATCATCTTCTCACAACCTATTGGCACACGTCCGTTTAACCTCACAGCCATGTGCCCGGCAGAGGATGTCTATGGCCGATTCTCGAGAATGAATCGCATCATCATGGCCAGTAGCATTTGCGGTGTGCTGGTATTAATCTGCATCCTCTACTTTGTTATTGCACATCACTTGCGGCCCCTCCACTTGTTGGCCAATGCAGCCCAGAGCATTGCCAGCGGTGACTTGAACACACAGATTCCTGATACGCAACAACAGCACGAAACAGGCCGCCTGCAGACGAGCCTGAAAAGGATGCAGCGCTCGTTACGCACCTATATGGAAGAGATGCAGCAAAAGCGGGCAACCCTGAGCGCCCAGAATGAAGAGTTGCAGACCGCCTACCAAGAGGCGCAGGCCTACGAGGATAAGAAAGTCAAGTTCCTGCACGACCTGACAGACCGCATGGCTGCGCCTGTGGATGACATCTGCCACAGCACGGAAATCATCTGCCACGATTACCAACGCCTCTCGCGGGCTGAGATGGAAGAATTGCAAACTGAGGTCAGCCAGAAGTCGGAAACCATCACCCAACTGCTGGATCAACTCATTAAAGAACCTGCCGGCCTATGATGCGAATCGTCCGATATATCCAGCAGCGGATGTCACTACGTCTCGGCATCGTCATCGTGTTCATCGTCACGGTGGTCTTCGTCCTGCTCTTCGATTTCCTCTTCTACCGTGCCAAGAGTTTCATTCAGCGTGCAGCCATCCAGCGTGCCTCACAGTTGCTCGACAACACCGCTGAACGCATCAACGGCATCATCGATGAGACGGAGACCGTGACCAACTTCATGGCACAAACCACGCCCCACCACCTGACTCCCGACTCCCTGCTGGCCTTCTCACGGCGCACCGTAGCCGAGAATCCGTTCCTCGCTGGTTTTGCCATCTCGATGGAGCCCAATTACTTCCCTGAGATGGGCCGTTATTTCTCTGCCTATTCATTGCGACACAATATGTCTGCTGACGAGGAAGCGGGCATCCCCGACAGCATCACGACCGTACGGGAAGGACCGTTCGAGTATTTCGATGCCGTGTGGTACAAGACGCCCCGCACACTCGGCAAGGCCTGCTGGATTGAGGCCTTCGACGATTACAACGAGGGCACGCTCTCCTCGCCCGACATCCTCACGTCCTACTGCTGCCCGATGCGCAATGCCAGCGGCCAGTTTATCGGCTCCATGACTGCCAGCCTCACCTTAAAGTGGCTCAGCGAAATCATCAGCCCCTTGAAACCCTATCCCAATTCATCAGCCATTATGATGGGACGTACGGGTACCTATCTCGTACACCCCGACACGGCAAAGATCTATCGCGAGAGTATCTTCAGCGACCCAGACCCGAGAGTGCGTAGCGAGATAGAAGCGATGGGCAGAGACATGCTTGCAGGTCATAGTGGCGTGATGCAGACTATCGTGGATGACAACCCGGCCTTCATCCTCTACCGGCCTCTGGAGCGCACAGGATGGAGCATCGCCATCGTCTGCCCTGAGAGCGACATCTACGCCCGCTACAACAGTCTGCTCATCACCGTGTGGATCATTGTCGGTATCGGGCTCCTGCTGCTCATGCTCTTCTGCTATCTGATTGTCAGGCGCGCCATACAGCCGCTGAGTCAGTTGGACCTCGCCGCCCGCCGTATCGCAGGAGGTCAGTTTGATGCACCCCTCTCAGAGAGTCCCCGCCGCGACAGCATCGGGCGGCTCAACAACAGTTTCGTCAGCATGCAGCAGTCGCTGGCCGAGAGCGTCGCCAACATCCAGCACGTCAACGCAGAACTAGAACAGCAGAACGAAGAACTCACTCATGCCTACCAGTTAAAACTCGAGACCAACCGCCAGAAGACCATCTTCATCCAAGATATATACCATCAGATCCGCACACCTCTCAACATCATCAGCGGCTTTACACAGGTGCTCTCCGAAAATCTGCGCATGCTGCCAGCCGACGAGGTTGCCGACATCACCACCCGCATCAAGGAAAGTGCAGCCGACATCAGCCGGCTGACAAAGGAACTATCCGATTAACCTGACAACAGCAATCACTATCAATAATCGTTCATTTCGTAGCAAAAATGTTACATTGAAACAAATTTTGCACGCGATGAACGATATTTTTACGCCCTTTACTAAAATAGTAACGACCTTTGCGGCAGTTTTTATTCAAACATTACTAATTAATTATTAAACTGTCAACAATGGAACAACTAAAGAAACTGTTTCTGAGTCTTGCACTCATTCTGACGAGTACTATAATGTACGCGCAGACAGAAATCAGTGGAACGGTGGTCGACGCCACAGGCGAGACGGTCATCGGTGCCACGGTGATGGAGAAAGGAACCTCGAACGGTACAATCACCGACTTCGACGGTAACTTCAAGTTGAAGGTCGAGGCAGGAAAGACGCTGGTCTTCTCCTACATCGGCTACAACACACAGGAACTGCCTGCCAAGGATGGCATGCAGGTGACGATGACCGACAATGCCAAGGAACTGGCAGAGGTGGTGGTCACCGGTTACTCTACTCAGCGTAAGGCCGACCTGACTGGTTCTGTATCAGTAGTGGAGACCAAGGAACTGAAGACCTCTTCTGACACAGACCCGATGCGTGCCCTGCAGGGTAAGGTGCCCGGCATGACGATTACCAGCAATGGATCGCCTGTAGGTGCTGGTACCGTCCGTATTCGTGGTATCGGCTCTTTCAACTCTTCTCAGGATCCCCTCTTCGTCATCGATGGTGTGCCCACAACGACCAACCTGAACACCCTGAACATGAACGATATCGAGTCGATGCAGGTGTTGAAGGACGCTGCCTCGGCCTCTATCTACGGATCGCGCGCTGCTAACGGTGTGATCATCATCACCACCCGTAGCGGTAAGAAGGGTGACAAGGTGAAGGTGGACTTCTCTGCCAACCTGACTGCCCAGGTGTACAACAAGCAGACGATGATGGATCTGGCCAATACGTCGGAGTATGCCACAGCCATGGCACAGGCTGCCATGAACGACGGTCTCGACCCCGTGGCCTATGCTTCTAACTACGGTCTGAACCTGAACGCCCAGAACGGTGTGCCCATCCAGGCTTACGATCCTGCAACAGGTCAGATGCGCCAGTTTACTGTCGATGGTCTCTATGATGGTTATGTCAACCTGAAGAAGACCATGCGTTTCAGCAACACCGACTGGCTGAAAGAAATCTCCCGTACTGGCTTCTCACAGAGTTACGACCTCTCGATCTCTAATGCTACCGACAAGTCTTCAGCCCTCTTCTCGTTTGGTTATAAGAAGAACGCAGGTATCCTGAAATATACCGACTTCGAGAGTTTCTCGGGCCGTATCAACACCAGTTTCAAGGTGAACAAGATGGTGACTATCGGTGAGAATGCCACTATCACCTACTCCAACCAGGTGGACTGCCAGCCGCTGGAGAATGCCCTGAAGATGGCCCCGACACTTCCTGTATATGAAGAGGACGGTGTGACCTTCTCTGGTCCTGTGGGTGGCATGAGCGACCGCCAGAACCCGATGCGCGAACTCTATCACAACCGCGACAACCGCCTGAAGATGTGGCGTATATTCGGTAACGCCTTCATTAACATCGAGCCTATCAAGGGCTTGCTGCTCCGCTCCAACTTCGGTCTCGACCTGTGGTCAGAGAATATCCACAGCGTTGCATATACCTACCACTCTGACGTGGTGAACAACGATACCCCATCAGCCAACATGGGTGCCAAGACTTCTGTGAAGTGGACCTGGTCAAATACAGCCAACTATAGTTTCAACATCGGCGTAGACCACTCCTTCATCCTCTTAGGCGGTATCGAACTGCACAGAGACGTGGAAGACCGCAACAACGCCTATGCCCAGATGTTTGCTCTTGAGAACTACGACTATATGTTCCCCGATGCTGCTACCGGCACCCAGCGCGCCAGCGGTATCCAGGAGGGTTACAACCTCGTGTCATTCTTCGGCAAGGTAGACTACAACTTCAAGGATCTGGTGCTCGCTTCGTTCACCATCCGTCACGACGGTTCCAGCCGTTTCGGTGAGAACAACCGCTATGGTAACTTCCCCGCTGCCACGATCGGTTATCGTATCTCTCAGCACCTGAAGCAGCCTTGGATCGACGATATCAAGATACGTGCCTCTTGGGGACAGACCGGTAACCAGGCTATCTCCAACTACGCCCGCTACGGACTCTATGCTGCCACCTACGGCGGCGAGCGCAACGAGTCGACCGCCTATGACCTGAGACTGCAGAACAGCGGTACATTCCCCTCCGGCTTCCGTGCCACACAGGCTCAGAACAACGACCTGAAGTGGGAGACCACCGAGCAGTGGAACGTCGGTCTTGACTTCCGTTTCCTCGGCAGTTCTATCTACGGTACCTTCGATGCTTATATTAAAAAGGTGAAGGACATGCTCATCAATCCTGCCTATCTCGGTTCGATGGGTGAAGGTGGTGCCTCATGGCTCAACGGTCCCAGCCTGCAGAACTGGGGTATGGAATTGGCTCTCGGCTACCGTCATACCACGGAGTATGGTTTGCATTACAACATCAACGGAAACATCGACTTCTATCGTTCTAAGGTGACCTACCTGCCTGAGACCACAACAGGTTCGTATGTCCATACCGCCAAGGAGAACCTCGTGGAGAGCGGCCGTCCCTACGGATCCATCGTGGGTTATGTTGTCGACGGACTGTTCCAGAACCGTGAGGAGGTGCTGGCCAGCGGTCAGGAGAATGCCCGTGTGGGTGGTCTGAAGTATGCTGATCTCGATGGTAACGGTATCATCAACGAGCAGGACCAGACCTGGATCTTCTCGCCAGTGCCCAACTTCTCTTGGGGTCTGAATGTCGACCTGAGTTATAAAGACTTCGACTTCAACATGTTCTGGCAGGGTGTGGCTGGTCAGGATGTTTACAACGACCAGAAGTTCCAGACCGACTTCTATAGCATCACCGATGCCGGTTCGAACAAGGGTAACCGCATGCTCGGCGCTTGGACCACAGCCAACACTGGCAGCAGCATTCCCGCGCTGACCACCAACAACACCGGTAATGAAAACCGTACTTCTACCTACTTCGTAGAGAATGGCTCTTATGGTAAACTCCGCCAGGTGCAGATTGGTTATAACCTGCCGAAGAGTTTCCTCAGCAAGTTGAACATGACCAGCGCCCGTGTTTACATCTCTGGTCACAACCTGCTCACCGTGAAGAGCAGTTCGCTGACTTGCTCAGATCCTGAGAACCCCCGTTGGATGTATCCTAACAGCACTTCGTTCTCGTTTGGCATTCAAACTTCGTTCTAATAAAGAAACCTCTCCCTAGCCCTCCCTTAAAAGGGAAGGGAATGAATACAAAACAAGTCATTATAAAAAGAAACAAATCGTATGAAACAGAATATAATCAAAATCGCAGTTTATCTGGCAACTGCTCTCCCCCTTGGGGGAGTTGGAGGGGGTCTTCTTACCTCTTGCAACGATTTCATAGACGTTACGCCCAAAGGCGTCATCAATGAGGATCTGGCCATGAGTCAGCCTGAAGAGATGGTGACGGCTGCCTATGCCAAGTTGGGTGACGACTGGTACACCTATCCGTTTAACCTCTGGCCTTACGGAGACGTATCTTCCGACGATGCCATGAAGGGCGGTTCGGGAACTACCGACACCAACTACCACCCGGTAGAGGTTTGGTCATCATTGACCGCTTCCACTCCCGACCACATGGACGAACTCTGGTATCACTTCTATTGCTCTATCAGCCGTTGCAACCGTGCTTTGGTTTCATTGGCTAACGATGCAGCGATGGATGCCCAGACAAAGGCCATCCGCGAGGGTGAGGTCCGTTTCCTCCGTGCACACTTCTACTTCAAGTTGGTGCAGATGTGGAACCAGGTGCCCTGGATTGATGAGGAGGTCTACTCGGTACACTCTGAGGAACAGACCCGTAATGATGAGTTCACTCACGAGGAACTGATGCAGAAGATCGTGGCCGACTTCAAGGCCGCCTACGATGTACTGCCCGCTCAGCAGGCTGACGGTGGACGTGCCAACAAGATTGCAGCAGCAGCCTATCTGGCTAAGTGCTACCTGACAATGGCATGGGGCAACGGATATGAGGATAATACTGGCATCAGCCACATCAACAAGGAATACATGCAGAAAGTGCTTGAGTATACTGCAGTAGTACAGAACTCACAGTACGGCTATCTCGAGGACTTTGGCGACATCTTCCTGCCTGAGTACAAGAACTCCAAGGAGAGCATCTTCGCTGTACAGCACTCTAACTATGAGGACGACAACACCCGCTTCGGCCGCGCCAACTGGAGTAACATGCTGAATGGCTGCTGGGGCATCTGGTCTTGCGGATGGGACTTCCATAAGCCCACACAGAACCTCGTGAATGCCTTCAAGACCAAGGACGGACTGCCCATGTTCGACGACTACAACAAGGTGACCGACTATCCTATTAACGGTATTCCTACCGATCAGAAATGGGATCCGCGCCTCTTCCACACCGTAGGTATGCCTTCCTTCCCCTACAAATATGAGTCTGAGTTCACCATGACGACCGACAACTCTCGTACCCCCAACACCTACGGCTACTATACTTCCCTGAAGGAAGTGCCACAGCGTAGCAATGGTGAGGCATACGACTATCCCTGGCAGGCATTCCCCATGAACGACTATGTGCTTCGCTATACCGATGTGATGCTGATGCGTGCCGAGGCTCTTATCGAAACCGGCCAGCTCAGCGAGGCAAAAGACATTATCAATGCCATCCGTGAGCGCGCTAAGAACTCTATCAGCAAGCATATTAATTACGCAGCCGACCAGTGCGATATTGCCCTCTATCCAGACTCCTATTTCAAGGATCAGGATACAGCCCGTAAATGCCTGCGCTGGGAGCGCCGTCTGGAACTTGCCATGGAGAACGGCCGCTACTTCGACCTGCGCCGCTGGGGTATCGCCTCTGAGGTCCTGAATGCCTTCTTCGAGACTGAGAAGGATGTGGAATACAACGGACAGACCTATGCACAGTACTATAAGGATGCCCACTACACACCGGGCAAGAACGAGTACTTCCCGCTGCCGTACATCCAACTCTACTATGTACCTGGTCTCTATACCCAGAACAAGGGATACAATTAAAGAAGACCTCTCCCTAAACCCTCCCCTACGGGGGAGGGGATGAATACAAACAAGTTATCATACTTTAATATAATAGAATTAATATGAAACAGAATATCATTAAATTCGCAGTATATTTGGCAACTGCTCTCCCCCTTGGGGGAGTCGGAGGGGGTCTCCTTACCTCCTGTCAGGACAAGGACATCGAGCGCGAGGCAATGAAACTCAGCGCACCCGACGCCTCACAGATCACAGGTCAACTTTCTGGCGACGACTACACCTGGACGTGGCCGTCACAGGGTACCGAGATGCGTGTCATCACTTACCGCAACGGAACGCTCTCAAGTACCGAGACCGTCAGCGGCAACAGTTTTACGCACAAGAATATACCCACCAACGTGCCGTTTGAGTATGTGTTCAAGGCTTCTGATGGCAACAATATTTCTACTGGCGTCATCAAAGCATACACTCGTGAGGGTGCCACCAGCATCACCGGTGTGCAGATGAGCCAACTGGATAAGACAGGCGGCTACGACGCTCTGGTAGAGTGGAACAAGGCTGACGATGCCTCCAGCATCCTCCTGACAGCCACCAATGGTTTGCGTACCATCAATGAGACACTCTCCGGCTCTGCTACGAACTATACCATCAGTGACGTGGAGACTGGCGACACATGGGAAGTGAAACTGGTAGCCCAGAACGAAAAGGGAACATCTCTTTCCACCACTTCTTCACTCCGTATTGGTAAGACTGCCATCGGTTTCCTGAGTATCTATGGTACTCCTGAAGAACTGGTTGAGAATGGCGACGACGACGAGGCTTCTGCATGGCTCTGGCTGCACGAGACCTATCCTACCGCTCAGTTTGTATGCTTCGATGATATCAAGAGTGTCGACGATGTTGAGCCGTTCCGTGTGCTCTTCTGGCTGCGTGACCTTGAGGGTGTCAGCGAGAGTGACGTGTGGAACATCCCCGCCAACGTTGAGGCAGCCACTCCGTTCATCCGCGAGTGGTACAAGAATGGCGGCAGTATGCTGCTCTGGAGCCATGCCACCGTCTATGCCGGACACCTGGGCCGCATCAACCTTGACGAGATGAAGGGTAACGACCACGCCTTCGGCTTCGGAGAGGGTGGCATCAACGAGGATACCTGGAGAATGGCTGTCGAACTCAACCCCGACCACAAGTTCAAGAAGGATCACTCAACGCATCCTATCTACAAGGGACTCGAGGTGGAGACTACTGCCGACACGAAACTCATTGCCTTCAAGGGTCCGGGTTGGACAGAAGACCACAACTGTCTGTACTTCAACCTGCCAAGTCTCTGGACGGGCATTGGCAATACCGAGGAGTCTTGCTATGCACAGTGCACCCAGGTCTACGGTGTCTATCCGCTTGGCACATGGGACAGCCAGATCTGGTGGGTGAGCCAGATGAACGTCTGGGAGGCCCAGCAGGGTAACACAGAGTTCCAGGGCACACTGCTCTGCATCGGTAACGGCGGTTGCGAGTTCTCGTTGAAAAACCGTGACGGCTCGCCCGACAAGAGTGCACATCCGAAGAACAACATCTATCAGGACAACGTGCTGACTCTGGCCAAGAACTCTCTGGAATATCTGAAGACCAGATAATTAGTTTATAGTTTACGGTTTACAGTTTACAGCAAACTATGCGAATACTTAAAAGAATATCCTTTATGATGGTGACCGCCTTGATGGCGGTCACCATCATTGGTTGTGGGGGTGATGACCCAGAGCCGACACCGACGCCAACACCAACGCCGACTCCGACACCAACACCAACGCCGACACCTGACCCCACACCACCGGCTCCCACGCCAAGTAGTTACAATGAGCAGTACCGTCCACAGATCCACTTTACACCTGCCAGGAACTGGATGAACGATCCTAATGGTATGGTCTATGCCGACGGCACCTATCACCTCTTTTATCAATACAACCCGCAAGGCAATGACTGGGGCAACATGTCGTGGGGCCACGCCACCTCTACCGACCTGATGCATTGGAAGGAGCAGAGCGTGGCGATGACACGCGATGAACTAGGTGCCATCTTCAGTGGTTCGGCCGTTATCGACAAGGACAATACCGCAGGCTTCGGTGCCAACGCGATGGTAGCCCTCTATACCTCGGCTGGTGAGACTGGCGATGTAGCAGGCAAGCAACAACAGAGCATCGCCTACTCTACCGACGGCGGCAAGACATTCACCCGTTATACGGGCAATCCCGTTATCAAAAACAACGATGATAACCTTCGCGACCCGAAGGTGTTCTGGCACGAAGGGTCTAAACAGTGGGTGATGGCACTGGCTAAAGGCTGGACACGCGGTGTCGAGTTCTATGGCTCCACCAATCTCACGAACTGGAACCATCTGAGCACATTTGTCGTTGACCTGCCTGGCCGTCCCAGTTTCCAGTGGGAATGTCCTGATTTAATCCAGTTCGGCAACAAGTGGGTATTGCTGGTCAGCGTCAACCCTGGCGGTCCTATCCAGGGCTCAGGCATGATGTACTTCGTAGGCGATTTCGACGGCAAGGAGTTCAAGGCCGATGCCCTCGACTATCCCCTCTGGCTTGACTATGGCATGGACTGCTATGCAGGTGTGACCTGGAGCAACACGGGTGACCGTAAGGTTATGATCGGCTGGATGAACAACTGGACCTACGCTGGTGCTGTACCTTGCTCACCCTGGCGCTCGGCCATGACACTGCCTCGCGAACTGAAACTCACGCAATTCGATGGTAAGCCGTTGCTATGCTGTCCCGTTGTCACTGAAATAGACAAGATTGCCAGCCAGTGGCAGACTGTCAGCACCGAGGCTCTGCCGCTCGATGCCCAGAAGTCGGCCTATCAGTTGCGCATCAACGTCAGCATGGATCAGAACACGACCATCACGCTCAGCAACGCCCATGATGAGAAGTTCGTGATCGACATCAGGACCTCAGACCGTATGCTGGCCGTTCATCGTAATTCGTCTACAGGAAAGACCAACTTCAATGGCAGTTTCTCGATTCCATCGATGCAGGCTCCTTTGAATGTGGAAGGCAGCACCGTACAGGTTGACCTGTATGTAGACCAATCGTCCATTGAGATCATCACTCAAGATGGTGCCATGTCGATGACCAACCTTGTCTTCCCACAGTCTATCTACGACCAACTTACGATTTCCAATGCCAACAGCACCGCTCAAGTCCGGTCATTGAGTCGGATTTGGTAAGATAAGTCTCCTGATAATATCAAAAATCGTTCATTGCTAACACTTTTGATGCAATGAACGTTTTTTTTTAGTCATTGAAACAAAAATTATCGTTGTTAATGATATCTGTTTGTAACTTTGCACCAGAAAATGATTCATACAAGAGTGTTATTAGTTAGGTTAATTGTTAGGTTTAAAAAAATTGGAGTAGGAGAATGCGCGAGCATTCTCCTATTTTTATTTATTACTTTGTTACAGGCTCTGTTACATCATGGATGATAAGCCATTGATAAATCAACATAGGAGCCGCGATGGGGTACCTGACAACATGCTATAAAAATCGTTCATTGACTATAAAATTGTTACAATGAACGATTTTTCTTAGTATTTGAAACATTATTTATAGTATCATTCAGGTTTTTTGATGTATCTTTGCAGCAGACTTTCTAAATTATAAATCGAAAACGAACATGAGAAAATTGATGATGACAATGGTGGCAGTGGTGCTGGCGCATATCGGAGCCTCAGCACAAGGAAAGCCACAAGTGTTGGGAAAGAGTCACACCATGCAGCGCGTGGAAGTAAGCAACAAATATCTGCTGCTGCCAGTACAGGAGCGGGAGGACAATGCCACCATCAAGGTGTTGTCCAACAACCAGCAGGTACAGAAACTGAACGTGCGCCTGGCCGTCGACAAAGTAGATTACTATGTGCCACTGGACATCAAGCGCTTCGGTTCCAGCGAGGTGCTGCTGGACATCTTCTTCCATGGTGACCGTCGCTTTACGGGAGCCATGAAGGACTTCCTGTGCTGGCGAGAGATGAAACAGAGCGATGATTTTGACACCGCCAACCGCGAAAAATTCCGCCCTGCCTATCACCACACCCCCGTCTACGGCTGGATGAACGATCCCAACGGTATGTTCTATAAGGATGGTGTCTACCACCTCTATTATCAGTGGAACCCTTATGGCTCGATGTGGGAGAACATGACGTGGGGACACTCCACCTCAAAGGATCTGATTCACTGGGAGGCACAGCCCACCGCCATCGAGCCCGATGCCCTGGGTGACATCTTCAGTGGCTCGTGCGTAGTAGATAAGAAGAACGACCGGGTGGTCGCCTTCTACACCTCGGCAGGCGAACGGAGCCAGATACAGTCGATGGCTATCTCGAAGGACAACGGCATGACCTTTCAGAAATATGCCGGCAACCCCGTGCTCGTCAGTACTCAGGAAGACTTCCGCGACCCGAAGTGTTTCTGGAACCCAGAGATTCAGAAGTGGAACCTCATCCTGGCTGTGGGACAGGAGATGCGCATCTACAGTAGCAACAACCTGACCGACTGGACCTATGAGAGTTCGTTTGGCGTCTCTGTCAACAAAGCCACTGGCGACGTGACCGAACTCGGCTGCCATGACGGTGTATGGGAATGCCCCGATCTGATGAAACTGCAGGTGCGTGGGACCGACAAGCAGAAATGGATGCTGATCTGCAATATCAATCCTGGCGGTCCCTTCGGTGGCAGTGCTACTCAGTATTTCGTCGGCGACTTCGACGGACATAAGTTCACTTGCGAACATCAGGACACCCGCTGGATGGACTATGGCAAGGACCACTATGCTACCGTAACCTTCGACAACGCCCCCGACGGCCGAAGAATCGCACTGGCATGGATGAGCAACTGGCAGTACGCCAACCAGACACCTACCAAGCAGTTCCGCTCTGCCAATAGCGTGCCCCGCGACCTCGACCTCTTTGAATACAACGGCGAGACCTACTGTGGCGTGACACCCTCCAGAGAACTGAATGCCATCCGCGGCAAGGCTACCGGCAAACTCTCGCAGACCTGTGAGGTGGTAGTCGACGTAAAAGGCAGCACAGAACTGGTGTTCTCAAACACGCTGGGCGAGCAAGTTGTGATGACATACGACCATGTGAAGGGCACTTTCTCGATGGACCGCACAAGGAGTTATGCCAGTTTCAGCGAAGCCTTCCCTGCCGTCACCGTTGCCCCCACCTACGGGGAGATCAAGCAACTGCGCATCTTCATTGACAAGTGCAGCATGGAGGTTTTCGATGCTGAGGGCAAAATGGCCATGACCAATCTGGTGTTCCCCAATGAGCCATACAGCATGCTGAAAGTCAAGGGTGGCAAAGCCACAATCTATGAGATCAAGTGAGAATTTAAAGTTTATAGTTGATAGTTTATAGATGAATACCTGGCAAGCCCTTGCTATGATTCTGAAGACTATAGAAGTAATCAACTATAAACTATAAACATTAAACTATAAACAAAAAAGGATATGAATAAGACCAACAAACTAGCCCTGATTTCGGTGATGTTCTGCTTCTTCACCATGGGATTCGTTGACCTGGTGGGCATAGCATCTAACTATGTGAAAGAAGACCTTGGACTGAACGATTCGACAGCCAACATCTTCCCCTCGCTAGTGTTCTTCTGGTTCCTGATCTTCTCCGTGCCTACTGGCATGCTGATGAATAAGATCGGACGCAAGAACACTGTGCTCCTGTCGCTCATAGTGACCATCGTGTCGCTGCTGCTGCCGCTCTTCGGCGAGAACTTCGGCATCATGCTCTGTGCCTTCTCGCTGTTAGGTATCGGAAATGCCCTGATGCAGACCTCGCTCAATCCGCTGGTGTCGACGGTGATGGGTGGTGGCAACCTCGCCTCTACGCTGACCTTCGGACAGTTCATCAAGGCCATCGCCTCTTTCCTGGCTCCCTATCTGGCCATGTGGGGTGCTACGCAGGTGATTCCCACTTTCGGCTACGACTGGCGCGTGCTCTTTGCCATCTACTTTGTTGTGGGCATCCTGGCTGCCGCCCTGTTGGCTGTGACACCTATCGAGGAAGAGAAGATTGAAGGCAAGGCTTCGACCTTTGCAGAATGTCTGAAGTTGCTTGGCACGCCAATCGTCCTGCTCTCGTTCTTTGGCATCATGTGCCATGTAGGTATCGATGTGGGTACGAATACCACAGCGCCCAAGATCCTGATGGAGCGTCTCGGCATGACCCTCAATGAGGCAGCCTTTGCCACAAGTCTCTATTTCATCTTCCGTACCGTCGGATGTCTGACGGGGTCGTTCTTCCTCCGCGTACTGCCCAACCGTACGTTCTTCATCATCAGCATCGTGATGATGGCCCTCTCGATGTGCGGACTCTTCTTCGGCACGGACAAGTGGATACTCTATGCCGCCATCGCCCTCGTAGGCTACGGCAACTCTAACATCTTCTCTATCTGCTTCGCACAGGCCCTCACGGCCATGCCGCAGAAACAGAACGAGGTGAGCGGACTCATGATCATGGGCCTCTTCGGAGGAACCATCTTCCCGCTGCTCATGGGCTTCATGAGCGATGCGATGGGTCAGGCCGGTGCTGTCATCGTGATGGCCGTCGGAGTGGCTTATCTCTTTACTTATATTAATCGTGTCAAGTAATCAATAACAATAAAAATATAAAACTTATAACTTATGAAAAGATATGTAGTAGGACTCGGAGAAGTGCTGTGGGATGTGCTTCCCGAAGGAAAGAAACTGGGTGGCGCACCTGCCAACTTCGCCTATCATGCCGGACAGTTCTTAGGCATGGACAACACGATTGCCATCAGTGCCCTTGGTGAGGACAAACTGGCCGACGAGACCATCGAGGCACTCCGTGAACACGACCTGAACGACCTGTTACCCCGCGTTCCCTACCCCACGGGCACTGTTCAGGTGCAACTCGATGAGCAGGGCATTCCTACATACGACATCAAGGAGAATGTGGCATGGGATAACATCCCATTCGACGATGACATCCAAGAGATTGCCAAGAACTGCCGCGCCGTCTGCTTCGGCTCTCTGGCCCAGCGCAATGTGGTAAGCCGCGAGACAATTCACCGCTTCCTCGACCTCACACCCGAAGACTGTCTGAAGATCTTCGACATCAACCTGCGCCAGCAGTTCTATACGAAGGAAGTCATCAAGGAGTCGTTGCAGCGCTGCAACATCCTGAAGATCAACGACGAGGAGTTGGTACTCATTGGCCGTATGTTCGGATATCCCGGCCTCGACATCGAGAACAAGTGTTGGCTGATCCTCGGCAAGTACAATCTCGACATGCTCGTACTCACCTGCGGCACTAATGGCTCTTACGTCTTCACACCAGGTCAGATGTCGTTCCAGGAGACCCCGAAGGTGGTGGTGGCAGATACTGTAGGTGCCGGCGACTCATTCACTGGCTCATTTGTGGGCAGTATCCTCAATGGCAAGTCCGTGCCCGAGGCTCACAAGACGGCTGTACAGGTCAGCGCCTTTGTCTGCACCCAGAACGGCGCCATGCCCGTTGTGCCCGACAGACTGAAGGCATAAGCGTCTCGGTTTTTATACAGATTTCCCCAGATAATGACATTTTATCTGGGGAAATCTGTGTTATATATGGCTTTTTTTGTACCTTTGCAACCAAATATCAAGACCATGCGAAAAGTAATAGGTATAGGCGAGACGATTCTCGACATCATTTTCAAAGACGAGCAGCCGATAGGAGCCGTGCCTGGCGGCTCAGTGTTCAATGGCGTCATCTCCTTAGGACGGGCTGGCATCAAGGCCGCCTTCATCAGTGAGACAGGCAACGACCGAGTGGGCAGGAAAATCATCCAGTTCCTGGAGGACAACCACGTCGATGCCAACAGCATCAACGTCTATCCGGAGTCGAAGTCGCCCATATCACTGGCCTTCCTCAACGAGAAGAACGACGCGGAATACATCTTTTATAAAGACCACCCCCACGACCGTCTGGACTTCGTGCTCCCAGAGATACAACCCGATGACATCGTGATGTTCGGCTCCTATTATGCCGTCAATCCCGTCATCCGTCCCCAGGTGCAGGGTTTCCTTGAATATGCCCGTGAACAAGGTGCCATCATCTACTACGACGTGAACTTCCGTGCCTCTCATCAGAACGAGGTTGTGAAACTGAACGCCAATATCCTGGAGAACCTGGAATATGCCGACATCGTCAGAGGCAGTCGGGAGGACTTCGAGGTGATGTTCAACAAGCACGATGCTGAGACGGTCTACAAGTCACAGGTCTCTTTCTACTGCAAGAACTTCATTTATACCCAGGGCGCAGAGCCTGTAGAGGTGAGGGGTGCAGACCATATCTCCCGCCAATACCCTGTCCGGCAGATGGAGACCGTCAGCACCATCGGTGCAGGCGACAACTTCAACGCCGGCTTTGTCTATGGCCTCATCAAATACGGCATCACCCGTGAAATGCTCGAGACAGGCCTGACGACAGAACAGTGGGACGGCCTCATCGATCTGGCCCAGCAGTTCTCAGCCAATGTCTGCGGCAGCATCCACAACAGCATCGACAGCGATTTTGCCGCCCAGAAGAAACGTGAGATCTTAGACAAGAATATTATATAATTATGAATATGATTAGTGATACCATTAAGTACATCGGTGTTGACGATCTTGACATCGATCTGTTTGAGAGTCAGTATGTGGTGCCTGAGGGCATGAGTTACAACTCCTATCTCATTGACGATGAGAAGATTGCAGTAATGGATACTGCTGACCGTCGCAAAGGCGAAGAGTGGAAGGCAAACCTGAAAGCCGCACTCAATGGTCGCCAGCCTGACTATCTGGTGGCCCACCACATGGAGCCCGACCACGCAGCACTCATCGCTGAGATGCTGGAGACCTATCCAGGTCTGCAACTCGTCTGCAGTGCCCCAGCAGTTAAAATGTTGCCCAACTTCTTCGAAGGCTGCAACTTTGAGGGACGCGTCATCACTGTTAAGGAGGGCGATACGCTTTCGCTGGGCCGTCATGAATTAAAGTTTATCGGGGCTGCGATGATACACTGGCCAGAGGTCATTATGAGTTACGACAACTTGGACAAAGTGCTCTTCTCTGCCGATGGATTCGGTAAGTTCGGTGCCTTGGTCAACGAGACCGACGACTGGGCTTGCGAGGCTCGCCGCTACTATTTCAATATCTGTGGCAAGTATGGTATCCAAGTGCAAAACGTGTTAAAGAAGGCCGCTACTCTCGACATTCAGACCATCTGTCCGCTGCACGGTCCTGTGCTCAAGGGCGAACCGCTGGCTGCTGCTCTCAAACTATACGACACCTGGAGCAAGTACGAACCTGAGAGCGACGGCATACTCATCGCCTATGCCAGCATTCACGGAGGAACGGCTGCCGCTGCCGAACATCTGGGAGAGATACTCCGCAAGAAGGGTGCTCCAAAAGTAGTAGTGAGCGACCTGAGCCGCGACGATATGGCCGAGGTCATCGAGGATGCTTTCCGCTATCCTACCGTCGTGGTGGCTGCATCGAGTTACGACGGCGGTGTGTTCCCCGTGATGCACGACTTCCTTTACCATCTGCAGATCAAGAACTACCAGAAGCGTCGTTTCGGCATTATCGAGAACGGCAGTTGGGCTCCCTCCGCAGGTAAGGTGATGCGCTCGATGATTGAGGCTCTGAAAGACTGCGAGATTGTAGAGCCAATGGTCACCATCCGCTCTCGCATGAAGTCTTCCGACGAGCCACAGTTCGAGTTGCTGGCCGACAGCCTGCTTGGGTAGTATTCTTGTTTACAGTTTACGGTTTACAGTTTACAGATGAATACTTGGCAAGCCACTCAAACTGCCTATAGAAGTAATCATCTGTAAACTGTAAACCGTAAACTGTAAACTAAACTAAAGATTCTATTTCTTCAATCGAATCGGCCGTTTTGATATACTGTCGCCAATCCCCACGGATCATCCCTTTCGCTTGCAGATCTTCGAGTAGGGCAATAAGTGGATTCCAGAAACCTTTCATATTATAGAGGATAACGGTCTTCGAGTGATATCCGATAGTGGCGGAGGCCACTACGGTGAATATCTCGTCAAGGGTGCCGAGGCCACCTGGCAGGGCGATGAACACATCACTCTGGTCCATCATCAGTTGTTTGCGGTCGCTGAGGTTGTCACAGGGAATCTCAATATCAACATAGTCACTCGTTCTTCCACTCTTCTCCACAATCATCGGAACGATGCCGATGGTCCTGCCGCCAGCCTCCTTTGTGGCCTTGCCGATGGTCTCCATCAGTCCCTGGTTCACACCGCCATATACAAGGGTATGGCCGTTCTCGGCTGCCCACCTTCCCAACTCCTCGGTTGTCGCGAAGAAGTCGGGGTCTATCTGCTGATTCGCAGAACAAAACACACATATCTTCATAACTGTCTCTTTGCTTGATTCGTTCAGACTGCAAAGATACAAATAATAATCAACTTACGAAAATTCCCTGCCTTTTTCTTTTTTGTTTAAGAAATAATACCTACCTTTGTAGCATCCATTCACTCAATAAAAACAACCATTATGAAGAAACTATTATTATCCATGGCAATGATGGCATGCATGACCGCAGGTTTTGCTCAGAAGAAACTGGTGCTTTACTTCTCAGAGTCCGGCTCGACGAAAGCCGTTGCAGAGGAACTGCAGAAACAGACGGGTGCCGACATCGAGGCCATCGAATGCGTCAATCCCTATTCGGGTAACTTCCAGGAAACCGTCCAGCGTAATCAGCGGGAGCGGGAGAAAGGAGAGACACCCGCTTTAAAGCCCCTGAAGACAAAGGTGGCCGACTACGACGTGATCTTCCTTGGCTATCCCATCTGGGGTGGTGTCTACGCATCACCGATTGCCTCGCTCCTCAAAGAGCAGGACTTTGCCGGTAAGACCGTCGTACCTTTCTGCACCTTCGGCAGTGGTGGACTGAACACCTCGACGGAGGCTCTCAAGCAGGCCCTCCCCAAGGCTACGATCAAGAATGGCTATGGTGTGCGTGCAGCCAGAGTGGCCGCCGCAGAGAAGGAACTCGACCGCTTCCTCAAGGAGAATGGCTACAAGAAGGGCAGCGTCAGTCCATTGCCCGACTATTCTGAGCAGCAGCCTGTGACAGATGCCGACAAGGCCATCTTCGATGCGGCCTGCTCTTCTTATCAGTTCCCTCTCGGCACGCCTCAGACCGTTGGCAAACGCACTACCGCTGAGAGCGTCGACTATAAGTTCTCCGTGAAGAGCCGTGGCTTCGACGGCAAGGAGGCTACTTCTACCATTTTTGTCACCGTAGGTAAGGAAGAAGGTGCCAAGCCGGAATTTACGGAAGTAGTCCGTTGAAAGGTGAAAAAGTGAAAAGGTGAAGAGACATGAGGACTTTTGAGGAATTAGGCGTTAATGCGGCTATCCGCAAGGCCATTGAAGAGTTGGGATTTGTGCAGCCGATGCCTGTACAAGAGGCGGTGATTCCGTATCTGTTAGGCAACGAGAATGATGTGATCGCTCTTGCCCAGACGGGAACGGGTAAGACAGCCGCCTTCGGCATTCCCCTGCTGGAGCGCATCGACACCTCACGCCGTGAGACTCAGGCATTGGTACTCTCGCCAACTCGTGAACTCTGTTTGCAGATAACCGACGACCTGCGCGACTTTGCCAAATATATGGATGGCATACATGTAGAGGCCGTCTATGGTGGTGCTGCGATAGAGCCCCAGATGAGAGCCCTGAAGAAGGGTGTGGAGATTATCGTGGCTACGCCAGGCCGGTTAGTTGACTTAATGCATCGTGGCTATGCTCATCTTGAAGAGGTGACGAACATCGTGCTCGACGAGGCCGATGAGATGCTGAACATGGGCTTCTCGGATAGTATCAACGAGATATTCGAGTCGCTCTCAGCAGACCATCACACGCTGATGTTCTCTGCCACAATGAGTAAGGAGGTGGAGCGCGTGGCCAAGAAATACCTGAACAACTATCAGGAGATTGTGGTGGGTAGCCGTAATGAGGGCGCTGAGAACGTAAACCATATTTATTATATGGTGAATGCCAAGGACAAGTACCTCGCCCTGAAACGTATCGTAGACTACTATCCCCGCATCTTTGCCATCATCTTCTGTCGCACCAAGGTCGAGACGCAGGAGATAGCCGACAAACTCATCAAGGACGGCTATAATGCTGAGTCACTGCATGGAGACCTGAGCCAGCAGCAGCGCGACCTGACGATGCAGAAGTTCCGCAACCACCTGACGCAGTTGCTCGTGGCGACGGATGTGGCAGCACGTGGCCTCGACGTCGACGACCTGACGCACGTCATCAACTTCGGACTGCCCGATGACATAGAGAACTACACCCACCGCTCGGGCCGTACAGGCCGTGCTGGCAAGAAAGGCACTTCTATCTCCATCATCCACAGCCGCGAGAAGCATAAGATCCGTAACATCGAGAAGGAGATCGGCAAGGAGTTCGTGAAGGCGGAAATTCCCTCGGCAGAGGAGATCTGCAAGAAGCAACTCTATAAGGTGATGGACCAGATCGTAAAGACGGATGTTGATGACGAGGAGATTGCACCTTTCATGCAGGACATCAGCCGTTACTTCGAGTATATCGACAAGGATGAACTGATCAAAAAGATCGTCTCCTTGGAGTTCGGCAAGTTCCTCGCCTACTATGCCGAAGCACCTGAGATCGAAGAGGTGAAACCCGATAAAAAGGAGAAGAAGCCGCAGAGCGATAAGCAGAAACTCCAGAACAAGGCCCAAAAGGGCTATCGCCGCCTATTCATCAACCTCGGCAAGCGCGACGGTTTCTACCCTGGTGAACTGATGCAGACGCTGAACCGCTTCGTGGGCGGCCGTCAGGAGGTTGGCCATATCGATTTGCTTGACACCATCTCTTATTTCGAAGTGCCTGAGAAGGATGCAAAAAAGGTGATGATCCAGTTGACGGGCATCCGCTACAAAGGTCGTCAGGTGCGCTGTAACGATGCTGACGAAGGTAGTAATAAGGGTTCAAGGGATGCTGCTCCTTCGACTCGTGAAAGGCGTGACAGACGTGACCGTCAGTCCAAGCGCCAGAAAGACGAAAGGCCGAGCCGTCAGAAGAAGGATGACAAGCCGACTCGTCAGAAGAAAGACGATTGGCGTAGTCTGATGGGTAAAGTGCCGAGAGACTTAATCGGTCCTGAGCCTGACTTCAGCGAAGAAGGCTGGGCGATGCGCAAGCCACGAAAGAAAAAGAAATAGAAAAAGCCCCATTTTATTGGGGCTTTTTTATATGGGTCTTAAATAGGACTATTGGGCGTTAATCTCCTTGATCAGACGGTCTGCCTTGCCCCATTTCTCCATCATATAGAGCACATAACGGATGTCAACGCCGATACAACGGGCCAACTGGGAGTCGAAGAAGATATCACTCGAGAGACTGTCCCAGTTGCCGTCGAAAGCGAGACCAATGAGTTCACCCTTACCGTTGAACATCGGCGAACCGCTGTTACCACCAGTAATGTCATTGTTCGACAGGAAGCAGAGGTGCAACTTGCCCGTGTTCTTGTCGGTATACTTTCCGAAGTCACTGACGGACAGCAGTTCCTTCATGATGGGCTCTGCCTCGTAGTCGATAACTCCCTTCTCACCCTGTTCCATTTTCTTTACGATGCTGCTGGCCTCGGTATAGTAGCCAGAGGGCTTGCCGTCGAGCAGATACTCACCCACCTGTCCATAACTCAGTCGCATCGTGAAGTTGGCATCGCTGTAGTTAGGCATATCCTCCTCCATCCGCAGTTTGGCGGCACAGAGATAGCGTTCCAGCACATCGATGCTGTCGTAAGTGGCCTCCAAGTCGGCACGGATGTCAGCCTGTACGGAGAGGAGGCTCTCGCCATAGACCACACCCGGATCCTTGTGATAACTCTTCTTGTTCACGTAGATCTTCTTGTCGTGCGTCATCAGTTTCGACTTCTTATAAATACGGTCCACAAACTTCTGATAGTCCCCGCCATAGTCGTGGTCGATGACATTGAAGAAGTCAGGCTGGTATTTGATCTCCACCTTCTCACGATAGTGCTTCAGCAGGGCGGCCAGGATCTCACGGTCTGTGTCGTAGTCCCACTCGTCAGAGTTGTCCTTGAACTCGATATAGTACGACTTGGGCTTTCCCTCCTTGCCGTTGATGATGGCCCCGTTCTGCACACGGAGGGCACGACGGGTCATCTCATCAGTATTGCGACGGCCGAAGGTCTCATTATAGAAAGTCAAGGCGCGACGGGCCTGGAAGCGCTTCTGATAGAGTCGCTCCAACTTGGCAAAGTCGAGTTCGTCCTTCAGATAGCCCGTGGAATCCTGCCACTGACGGATCTTCTGCTCATAGGCAGCCTTCTGACGGATCAGGCCGATACTGTCGATACATTTGTTCATGCCGATGCTGTTCTTCCAGTAGTTCGAACTCGAGGCATATTTCGAATCGTACTTGATGCGTACAGCCTCCGAAGCCCGCATATGACGGATCATGATGTCCTGCTTCACCTCACGGGTCTGATACATCGGCTCGTTCATCGCATTCCGACGCTCCTGGATGCCATAACTCGACAGATAACGGCTCGTGCTGCCGGGATAGCCGATAGTCATCGAGAACGATCCTGGCACATAGCCCTGCAACGACACCTGCGCCCACTTCTTCGGCTTCATCGGCACATTATCCTTCGAATACTTTGCCGGGCCACCTGTCTTCGGATCGACATAGATACGGAACACGCTGAAGTCACAAGTCTGGCGCGGCCACATCCAGTTGTCTGTCTCACCGCCGAACTTACCCATCGACTTGGGCAGGGCAAACACCAGTCGCACGTCCTCATAGTCCCGATAGGTGGTCATATAGTACTTATTACCCTCATAGAAAGGCAATATCTCCACACGGAGGGTAGAGTCCTGTTTCACGACATCCTTCAGCATCACATTCTCGAGCGAGTCGAGGAAATGGTACCGCTCATCATTGTTCATCTGCTGGATGCCCAGCGAGTCGAGTCGGGCTGTGATATCCTTCTGTTCCACCATGAAACTGACAAAGAGATTCTTATTCGGCAACTCTTCCTCGTAGGAGTTCGACACGAAGCCGTTCAGCATATAGTCGTGCTCCACCGTCGAATGAGAACGGATGGCCTCAAAGCCGCAGTGGTGGTTGGTAAACACAAGACCGTCTGGACTCACGACCACACCCGAGCAGTAGCCGCCGAAGTTCACAACGCAGTTCTTAACGGCATCATCGCCCTGATACAGAGCGCCATAAGGCAACTCGTAGTTCTCCTGCTTCATCGTCTCATAGACGGCATTCGGCAGGTTATACAGCGTCCACATGCCCTCATCGGCCTTGGCAGGGAGGGAGAGCAGGGTAATCAGGGATGTTAGAATAAATAGGGATTTTTTCATACGATATTATTTTTTGAATTTCTTTCCGATGATAGGGAGGCTGCTGAGAGGGAAGTCTTTCTTGACCAAGTAGGCCACGAAGACGGCAATCAGCAATGTGTTGACGATAAGAGAAGCCCAAAGGGGAAGTACGCTACCGGCATACTGCATAGCCATGAAGAGTACCAAGGTGAGTAAGACATAGGCACTCATCTGTCTGATGGGATAGGCAATGGGGTAATAGCGCTGTCCGATGAAATAGGACAACAGCATCGAAGTGGCGTATGCAGCGAATCCTGCCCAAGCGCAGGCCATATAACTGAAACGTGGAATCAAAAGAATATCTATCGTGATGAGCACGACGGCTCCGATGCCGGAAAAATAGGCTCCCCAGATGGTCCTGTCTGTCAGTTTATACCAGAAGGAAAGGTTGAAGAAGACACCAAACATAATCTCTGCCGCCATAATGATAGGTACCACGCGCAAACCGACCCAATAACTTTCACCAATCAGATACTTCAGGATGTCAAGATAGCCCATAACCACAAGGAAGGCCAAGAGCGTGAAGATCAGATAGAACTTCATGGCCTGGGCGTATGTGTCACGATTGTCTTTGTCTTTCGATTTGCCAAACACAAATGGCTCGTATGCGAAACGGAAGGCCTGAGTGATCATCACCATAATCATCGCAATCTTGATACAGGCACCATAGATGCCGAGTTGTGCGCGGGCTTCTTCCTGAGATCCGTCGAAGAGATAGGGGAAGAGTATCTGTGAGGCTGCTTGGTTAAGTTGTCCTGCAAGTCCCATGACCAGCAGTGGCCATGTGTAACTAAGCATCCGCTTGCAAGTGTCCTTGTCGATCTTGAAAGGCTGGGATGCCCATTCCTTCCAAAGCATCAGCAAGGTAGTACAGGTACAGAATAGATTGATATAGAAGACGAAGGCCACGTCGAGCGTAAACTGCTCATCATAGATACCGAATGGGTTTAGTCTCAGGGCTGGCAGGACAATCAGATATAAGAGATTGAGCGTAATGTTCAGCACGATGTTGATAATCTTCAGCAGGGCAAAGCGGAGAGGCTTATGCAGATAACGGAGATAGGCAAAAGGGATGGCCATGAACGCATCGATGGCAACGGTAACATACATCACTGCCACATATTCCGGATGGTCGGCATAGCCTACTGCTGTCGCTATGGGATACAGGAACATCATAAGCAGCACGGCAGAGATCAGCGATGTCATCATGACCATCGTCAGAGCAGTGGAATAGACTTTCCTGGGGTCTTCGCCTTCTTTGCTCATAAAGCGGAAGAAGGTGGTCTCCATGCCGAAGGTCAGTAGGATGATGAGCAGCGAAACGTAGGCATAGACATTAGTGATGATGCCATATTCTCCGCCCGATGCCGCAAACCGTGCTGTTTGTATCGGCACCAGAAGATAATTGATGAATCGGGCAACGATGCTCGAAAGGCCATAGATGGCCGTATCCTTTGCGAGTGATTTCAGATTTGCCATTAGGGGTGATGATTAGAGGTACTATCCAAAGAAAAGATACGCAATTGCTATCGCCGCGAGGATACCCGCAAGATCGGCCAGCAGTCCGCAGGCCACGGCATGTCTCGTCTTCCTGATGCCCACGCTGCCGAAATAGACGGCGAGGATATAGAAGGTGGTATCCGTACTTCCCTGGAAGATACAACTCAGGCGGCCGATAAACGAGTCAGCCCCATACGTGGTCATCGCGTCGACCATCATCCCTCTGGCCCCGCTGCCTGATAACGGCTTCATCAGCGCCGTAGGCAAGGCACCCACGAAATCGCTGTTACCGCCGCAAGCCTCCACCGTCCAGCCAATGCCGTTGATGAGCATATCCATGGCACCACTCGCCCTGAACACGCCGATAGCCACAAGGATCGCCACCAGATAGGGGATGATGCGGACGGCCGTCGTGAAGCCCTCCTTCGCTCCCTCGATAAACGCCTCATATACATTCACCTTCTTCCGCATGCCAGCCAGGATAAAGGCAATGATGATCAGCATCAGCAGGATGTTCGCCGTCGAGGTACTCACCTTGTTCATCAGCACGGAGTCGAGTTGTCCGAAGCCCCAGATGACGCCAGCCACCACTACGGCCGCACCGCCCAGCGTCAGCAGGATAGTACGGTTCAGCAGGTTGATCTTCTGATAGAGACTGGTGACGATGATGCCCGCCAAGGTCGAGAAGAACGTCGCCAGCAGGATGGGGATAAACACATCCGTAGGCTGGGCGGCTCCCATCTGGGCCCTGTATACTAATATAGAAATAGGTATCAGCGTCAGGCCGCTGGTGTTCAGCACGAGGAACATGATCATGGGGTTCGACGCCGTCACCTTCAGGTCCTCATATTGGCTGTCGCTGATCCTGCCTTGCTCTTTTTCAATCTTCAACCTTCCATCTTCAACCTCTTTCAACTGTTCCATCGCCTTCAGGCCGAGGGGCGTGGCAGCATTGTCGAGGCCCAGCATGTTCGCGGCGATGTTCATGAAGATAGACCCCGTCACGGGATGACCCTTGGGGATGTCAGGAAACAACTTGGCAAACACGGGCGACAGCAGTCGTGCCAGCACGTTCACCACTCCACCCTTCTCGCCGATCTTCATGATGCCCAGCCAGAGCGACAGCACACCTGTCAGGCCCAACGAGATTTCAAACGCGGTCTTCGACGAAGAGAACGTCGAGTCCATCATGGCTGGGAACACGTCATAGTCTCCCAGAAACACCAACTTCACCACCGCAATGACGAAGGCGATGACGAAAAAAGCAATCCAAATATAATTCAGTACCATACAGACTGCAAAGGTAGTTCAAATTGAGCGAAATGCCAAATAATAAAGCAAAAAAAAGGCACCTGCCTTAAGCAGATGCCCTCCGGATTAGTATTTAAGTACGTTGATGAAAAGAAATTTTCTCTTTTTATTTACCTCTGTACTGATACCAAGCAGTACCGCTCTCCCAGTCATCGCCCAGGTTACCAATCACATACTGCTGGAACAGTTTCGTATAATCCTTCTTGCGGAACTTCTTGTCGATGTCCTCACGTTCTGCACACCACTCAAAGTCTGAACCTACAGCTATCTTGCTGGCTACTTTGGCCTTCTCAGCCTTGAGCGTGATATCCTGCCCGTTCTTATGCACGACTATGGGGATAGACTCTGCCAGAGCACGAGTGCTGTAAGTGCCACCACTGGGGATATCCACATAATAATTCTCATAGTCGACTGTGCCGTTCCAGCCCGTATTAATCAATGTAGTCCGGGTGATACCAGAATATTTGGTAGCAAAAGCGTCATGAACTTCCTGACCAGCCACATAAAGAGGCAACTCACCACCAGCAGCACGTAAACGAAGCGTTGTACCACCATTGATAACGTCGAACACCACATCGTTGAAGTCGAAGTCGCTGTTCTCACCCACCGTCAAGTCCTCTGCAACAATACGGCAAACAAATCCTGTTGGAGGAACGACAGGAGGCGGAGGAGTAGTACTATTATTTGCCTTCGTCAGCGTAACAATCCAGTCACTATAGTAACCATCAGCACCGCCCTGGACTTTCACCCATTTTTTCATATTACTGCCAGCCACAGGAAGATAGCCTTGTGACAATCTTTCATCAACAAGTTTCTTCCAGTTGAGGCAAACAACTTCCGTTCCGTTATATTGTCTACGGATCTTTACATCATCGTCGCTTCCATATTCCTGAAAATCTCCACAATACGTATTCTGGTCAGAAGAAAGATAAGGCACTTGCTTATTGTTGTAGTACATATATTCACCTACGCCTTGAATGCTCTCTTGCCCCTTAAGGTAAATTCTCTTTATATAGAGAGTTGCATCATTTTGTGACTGAAGGGCTATCTGTTTTGAATTTGCCAAATCAGTCATATATGATTCGATTTTGTATGCCCCTTCTGTGGATCCTTGATTAATCCAATATTTGTAAGGAGTATCATTATCATTATCCCATCTCTGAATCACTAATTGTGTGCCACAAGGTGTCGCCGAGTTATATTCTACTACCAAAGAATTATAAGGTAACAAATTAATATTTTGGCTAAAATAAGCAGAGAGTCCACCCCATGATTTCGCGTTATATGTAATGACTCCATTACTGGTTGTCGAACTTTCTTGGGTATTCCAATAACCGGTAAAGTTACTTGTGATGTCCAAATCTGCCACGCCTTGCACAGAATTGATCGGAATCACGTTCTCACCATCCCAAATATACTGGGGAGTTTCAGGAGCTTCGCTGTATTTTGCATAAATAATATTGCCATTATCCTTAGCATATACATCATCACCTACCACCTGTTCAAAGTCGAAGCCCATGAACGAACGATTCCAACCGTCTCTAAGGCATCCAGCCTTTTCCTCACCAAAATAGTCAATAATCGTTTGGAAACTAACCAAACCTGTATATTCTGTATGACCCAGTGAACCGTCAGAGTTGAAATAGCCAAACTTGTTGGTAGTAGAATTTAGCATCAACTGAATCTCATCAGGATGATAACCATTTTGTGAATCACGATAGGTAACACCCTCAGAGTCCTTCACATTACCATATGTACTGCATACAGCATTATTGTAATTATTAATATGGTCCTTAGTACCGTCAGGGAACACTGCAACCAGATGATCCATGTGATCAGAACCCACTACTTTACCATTATTGGCGGATGTATACTTCTCGGCAGACTTGCTACCCTCAGTATTGGTGCCACCTTTATAAACATGTTGAATAAAATAGTTTGTCCATTCTGGATCCTTATATCCGATGGGGGTTACCTGTTGGAAATACTGGCGCACGATGTCTTTCTGTTCCGTCGTCAACTGAGGAGGAACACGATAGCCTTGATCAGCCCACATGTTGCCATTGGTATAGGCAGTTCGTGTCTTAGCCACGCTTTCACCGAAGCCCCAAGTCTGGTTAGCGGCGGGCTGGCCGAAACGGGTGATAAACGCGTTCTCATAATTCTGAACGATGTTGAACTCAGCCGAATTCTGTCCACCGCTGAGATCGGCATCCTTTGAGCAGCCTGTGAACATCCCTCCCAGGGCTACGGCTGCCATTACTGTCATCAAATACTTCTTCATACTAATACTTCAATAAGCTTATTCTGTTATAACATTGCAATATTTGTGCAAAAATACGAATAATTTCTATACCAACCAACAAAAGCCCCACATATTTAACAGAAATTTACCAAACAGAGACCACTATGTATGCTTTATACCTCACACAACCTTCGAAAGAGCAATAAAAGCTGGTACACAAACTTGTGGACCACAAATTTGTGTACCATCGCAAAAAGTCTGAATTAGAGCACATTAAAGGGGCGCCTGCTCACGCAGACGCCCCCTCCAAAGATAATTTAGTTTTTTTAAGTATTTGATGTTTCTATTTACCAAATAAGCTCACCACCATTCGCAACATATCTGGTAAAGGCATGGTCGGACACGAAGTCGATATGATCACGCTCAAGGCAAGGCTGCACAGTCGGCTTAACAGCAAACTTAGAGCAAGGCTGTCCCTTCCTAGCCGTCAGCTCAAGCCATCTCGTCTCGCCATTAGAAAGCGTCTTCTGAACCTCAATCTTAATTGCCTGACCGTTATTAGCCTTATCAGCATTGCCAATATGGAATGACACCTGCGGACGATCGATACCCATACCCTTTCCGGTATTGATCATAGGATACCATCCCTTTTCATCCAGGGTAAGCGAAGAATCAAACTTCAAATGAACCTCTTCACCAGCAACTTTCAGAGGAAGCACACCACCAGCACAGATGAGAGTGATGGTACCACCATCTCCTTCGGCATCGAACTCTACGTCGAACACGACATCATTGAAGTCCCAGTCAGAATTTTCGATATCACCGTCTGCTGCCTGAGCATTCAAGTCTTCTGCCATGATGCGAACCTTTTTAGTAGTCGGTGTAACATTTTCCTGAGCAGGAGTCAACGTTACAATCCAATCAGAATAAACATAATCTCGACCGCCGATGTTCTTAACCCATTTCTGAAGACCACCATTCTCTACAGGATAACTGTTGGTATCAAGCTTTGCTTTAACGCGAGTGAGATCAATAACCTCTTCACTGCTGTTCCCACCAAACTGAGAGGCATCCATACGAGTTAGGTACCATGTCTGCTGAGCCTCATCTACATTGGTAGCACAGATTTCGTTAGTATTTGAAGTAACATATTTAACTACATTATTATTGTACTTAAAGTCATCACCATTTGTAGCGATATAGTCACTCTTCTTCCACAACTTAGATCCGTCCCATACCCAGTCTTTCTGGAAATGTGAAATCTTAACATTGTTATTAGTCGAGCACTGTTCAAGTGTCAACTGTTCATAGTCGAGGCCGACAAAAGAACGATTCCATGAACTGTTTTCATACCCATACTGATCTGTACCATACCACACATCTTCACCAATGACAGGTGTCTGAGCCCTTGCCCAGTCATCAATAGCCTTTGCTCCAGCAAGAGCCATACATTCATTGTGCTGAACATTTCCTTCTGTTACATGGAATCCTACACATGTCGGCTGAATACCAATAATAAGAGTAATCTGGTCAGAGTGGTACTGATCATCATTTGTTAAAGTACCATTATTCTTTACGTCTTTAGCATTATTGGGATTGTCACCATTGTTGAAATCTAAAACATGCTCATTGCTTCCACCAACAGTCAGTTTATTCATGTGGTCACTTGATTTCACCGTAGTCCCATTTCCTTGAGGATACTGTTCTGCTGAAAGATCACCAGCAGTGCTAGGATTACCTTTGTAAACTTGCTGGACAAAATAGTTAGTCATTGTAGGAGCTTCCCACGTAAGATTGGGATGAGCTTGGAAATATTTCTGGACACGAAGTTTCTGTTGCGCTGTTAATGGAGTAGGAACCAAAAGATTATAAACATTATCTGTAGCAGCCCACAAGTTACGTTCCTTGTTTGCACCTGCAGTCTTATCACTCAATCCACGAGTCTTAGCACCATTACCGAAGCCCCAGTCAACATTAGGATTTACCTGACCAAAAGTCTTAATAAAGGCCTGATTGTAATTGTTGTAAACACTAGCAATTTCTTGCTCTGTTGAGATACCCTTGGCCGCATCAGCATCGTAGAGCTCGTCTCCCTTTGAACAGCTTGTGAATGCAGCGCAAAGTGCGATGGCTGCAACACCTGTCATCAAATACTTTCTCATAATTCAAAAATTTTAATGTTGTTAATACTATTGGTTTAAATATAAATATTCTCGCTTCATCATAAAATGCGGTTGCAAAGTTACAATATTTATTTATATGATGCAATACTTTGCGTGTTAAAAAATCATAATAGAGACATAATCGTTTGAAACATGTTACATTTCGTATAGAAAAAGAAATTTTATGTAATGATGCAATCGATCAGGCGGAAAGTCTCAGTCCAGAAGGCATAGACCTATGTCACAGGGATTCCAGAAGGGCAGATCCCATCGTGCTCAGCGATTCACAACGCCTTTGACATAGTTGTCGTGTATTTTGGTCATTTATGTGATAGCCGAAAAATTTTCTAAGAAAATAAAGATAAAAAGTTGGCTGAAACGTCATAGTCACATATTAACAATTGATACACAGATGTTTAGACTATGACGTTAGCACTTTTTAAACGTCATACTAACGTCATAAAGTAAAGATACTTAACAAAATGAGGGTGATATAATGGCACAAATCGTGCTTAAAGCATTGTATGTCAGTACAGTTTGGCAATCACATAAATAGGTTGGACTGACAGTTTATACTGGCTAAACTGTTAGTTTATCCTAGGAAAACTGACAGTCCAACCTATCTGAACAACCATAAACTCCTATCGCTAACTGAGTTAGAGATGTCAAGAAATATTGAATTTTTGCTAAAATATGACGTTAGTATGACGTTTAAAAAGTGCTAACGTCATAGCCTAAATGTCTGTGTTTCAAGTATTAAGATGCAATTATGACGTTTTGGCACGATTTTTAGGATAGTTGAGGAAAAATTTCCACATGCACATTTCCATCGCATCAATCATCTCCCACCGAGGAAACTCATGGGGCTGAATCCCCTGGCCCAATCAACCATGATGCGACCATGCAGCCAGACATACCACTTCCGTGCATAAAAAAGGGACGGCTGCTCGCGCAGCCGCCCCCGGAATTATGCAATTATCGTATTTGATTAATTTGAATACTTATTCGAAGAGCACCCTACAGATACGAGTCAGGGTGAAATTGCGGCCTTGCACCTGGAAGGTCACCTTACCTTCACTAACCTTGCTGTTGAGCAAAGCAGCACTATTCTCATCAAGCATAACCTCTACACAACCCGTAGTACGCGCTTCCTTTTTGCCATCAGCATCAACGACATAGTTGGGGAAGTCGCTATCGACGAAATATGGTTTGATGTCGCCAATGATGACAGTTATCCAAGCCTCATCTTTGATACCAACACCCCAGAAACGGAGGCGATCACCAGGATAGAACTTATCGAGATCGAGCGTTGCACTCATATTTGCAAGATTCCAACTATCACCAAAAGTATTGGCTCCAGTCCACAGGGCCGTTTCTTCCCCGGTGTCTATCGTACGACGTGCCTTCATCGCGAGTGGCAACTGAACACTATTAGAGTGTTGAGTTTTATCATAAACGTAATTAGTATTTACATTACTCCAAGGGGCAGATCCACCTTTTACCCAAGCATCGAAGCCAGGATAAGCCAAGGAGATATTCTTGCGCTCAGAAGTCCACTTCGTTCCAATCGGAGCCATAAACTTCTGGGGAGCGCCACCCTTTTCGCCTTTCAACTCACTTACCTGAGCATTGTCAAAACTAGATACTATCTGGATTGTCTTGATAAACTGATTATCGGCAGGTTTCTCTATTTCGTACAACATAAGGTTGTAATTCTTCTTAGTTCCGTCTGGCAATTCGGCTTCAAATTCCTTAGAAATAGTTCCAAGTTGTACTGGATCTCTCTCTTCATAACTGCCAAAGGCCGTTGAGTTGTTGTCGCGAGTATTAATCATCGTGGCATCAGCTGCTTTAGGCTTGAACAGGCCGTGCACTTGCTGGCCTGCCACCGTGATGGGGATGGTTCCACCTGCAGCCAGGATTTCAACATAGGCATAATACTTAGTAGCCTCTGTCGGGCCTTCTATTACAACTTTTTCTTTCAGAACATCATTGACATAGGTCTCCTTCCACTTAGTATACTTCGTGTGATTCTGGAAAATAATGGCATCAAACACGACATCATTATAGTCGAGGTCTTCACGGGTAGCACGACCCAAGTCTTCACAGAACACACGTCCACTCTCGATTTGTGTCCAGTCGTCTATTCCTTCTTCAGGATACTTATAAGTGGGCTGCGGTTCAGGATTACCTGGTACGATTCTGACAATCCAGTCTGAGTAGTAGTGGTCTCGTGCTCCATCGACATAATATTTTCCATCGTTCTTATTGGGGACTTCGAAACTACCTTCCGTCGACTGAGTTGACTCTTTAACAAGATAAGAATTAGATTGGGTACGGTCAGTAAGATTATGCTTAAGATCTGCCTCATAATCAAAACCTACGAAATACATTCCACTCACATCACCATCGTCATAAATAGTCTTGTTATTGTCTCTTGCCCACTTCATGATGTCATCACCATAGACACAAGTGAACATATCATTGTAGACATAACTGCTCTGAAGAGAATTCTCATATCCGAAATATTTCGTACTGCAATCTTCCATCAGCATAATCGTGTCGCTAAACTCCTTCAGATTATTATTGTTTTCGTTGACACAATTTTCCCATCCTTTATCTTGAGGAAAATTATCTTCTGTAAACGGTGTATAGCCATCCTTATAGACACCTGAATGCTTAATATCACTCCTGCCTGAACAATCAGCATTATTATAATTATTAATATGCTCGTTACCATTTTCGGCCTTGTTTGCACAAGTAAGTTTGTTCATCTTATTACTACCGATAACTATATCACCATTACCTGCGACATACTGCTCAGTAGTCTTTGAATCGGAAGTAACATTTGTATGGCCTTTATAAACTTGCTGAACAAAGAATGTCGACCATTCCGGACAGTCGCCTCCTGGGTCTTTCACCTGCTGGAAATACTGACGCACAAGATCCTTCTGATGCCACGTCAAGGCATAAGGAACGTCATATTTCTTAAACCACTCATTGCCATTTGCATTATGCGCACGGGTGCCTCCTCTGAATGCCAGCAAAGCATTCATTCCCCCAAAGGCTGCTGTACGGGTAACAGCCACATCACCGCCAAGGTCAACCACCTCGACGACCTGAGACGGATCGCTAGTATCCACCTCAACCTTACCACTACTGAATCCCCAGTCCTGATAGGGGTCAATATCACCATAAACTTCTTTGAAGACATCCTCGAATGCCTTTACCTTCTGCTGAGCCAGAGGTACGTACTCCGACTCTTTCTCTGCGCAACTGAATAAGAAAGCCCCTCCAAACAGAGCCAATGCGCCTTTAACCAAATACTTCTTCATTGCAATAAAACACTTAATAGACGTTACGTAACTTAATAAACTAAATCGATTTGGGTGCAAAATTAACTAAAATATCGATATGTTGTATCATTTTTCTTGTTAAATTCTGTAAAAGGGACAAAAATATGATGTGAGTATGCGATAATTTTTGTAATTTTGCCCACATTATTATTAATATATATAAGGAGTATAATTATGAGATGCTTCAGATGGATAACCCTGACGATGGTGGCTGCCATAGTGGTGGCAACCAATTCCTGCACTTCACACGACCTGTTTGACCAGCAAGTCACACAGAGTATCAGCGACAGCCTGTCGCCTGTGGATTCACTGGACAGAAACCACAACTGGCTGCTGACCAAGACGCGAAGCATCACAGTGGAGGCCAACGCTAACGTGAATGCCCAGTGGCTGAAGATCCTGACAGACGACCCGCGTCTGAGTGAGGATGCCGAAGTGGCCACACAGGTGATGATCACCGAAGGCCAGAAAACTTACAACATGAGTTTCTGCTTCCCCAGCATTGTCACCACCCTCTATGCCGCATTGATAGACGACCAGGGGCTCTATACGGTCACGGCCTTCTCGCCAGAAGACCGTAAGGTGGACTTCTCTGAGCCTCTCTATACCAAGCAGAACATCCTGTACACGCCTCAGCCCCAGACGTTCGTCTACTGCTACGAGGAGGAGATGCCTGACTTCCTGAAGGTGGACTTCGACTTTAACGATATCATCCTGAACATCTCCTACGAACGGACTGGCGAGCGGGAGATACGCTTCCACGTGGAGTTGGCCGCTGTGGGTACAGACCGTCAGGTGGGTGCCGCCATCAGACTGAAGAACTTCAAATACGACGAGATCGAGAGTGTCACCACCGTTGGAGGCGCCTCGTTCAATGTGAACACGAGCGGGCAGGACATTCCTGACCAGATACTCGTAGTTCATAAAGACAGAACACCATTGCTGATGAGTAACACAGAGAACAAGGAGGCGGTGATCAACCTGTTCTGCGATGCCCACTGGGCTACTGGCGACCTGCTGACAGAGAACTTCGGCCTGATCCAGCGCAAGCGCTACAACGTAGGTAGGGGCACGGACTTTCAGACGATGGTGCCCAGAGAGGTGACCTATATCGTGACCTTCAAGGAGAAGACGGGTCTGGAATACCTGAACTTCGACCTGATCGATCCTTTCATCATCAAGGAGTACAACGGCGGTATCTTCGAGGTGCATCAGTTTGCCAATCGCAACGACTGGGTGCTCCAGGAGTATAAGATTGCGGATATCGTCAAGTTGCCTTGGGCACTGACCATCCCCTACAAGAAGTTCCGCCATACGCTGGAGGGCGTGAATATCGGATTCAAGAAAAAGGAAATAATGGGCTTTGGCGCCTACAGCAGTGTGAGAGGCCACACCTTCGGCGAGTGGTCGATGAACTCCAACCTGGCCCAGGACTGGTATCTGAACGAATACGCCTCAGACAACCAGGTGTACTAATTACTTAACCACTAATTACACGAATTTCACTAATTCTTTCAGCAGTCTGCTCTTTGGAATTTTACAATTCGTGTAATTAGTATAATTAGTGGTTAATTTATTCTTCGTCTCTTGTCCAGGTGACGACTTTGCCGGCAGCGGCATTGTTGCCTGCATACCAGTTGAGGGCTGTATGCATGTTCGAGGCCCAGGTGCTCAACTGGGGATAGGCGACACCAATGTTCAAGCCCTCGGTGGGCCAGAACCAACGACGGTCTGTGCTGCCGTTGATGACGAAGTAAAGCGGGGTCTCGCCCGTCTCCTGAGTCCTGACATTGCCGTTGGCATCCTCTGTACGGACAGAGAAGCGCAACTGATCGATGCGGGCATTGCCATCAGGGAAGGAAATCTCGCCTAATTTGGAGAACACTCGATTGATCGATGAGATATTGGCGGGCTTGTCGGAGGCCACACCCATGACACTATGCACCTCTCCACCAAGATCGTTCCCGTTATAGACGATATGGGTCTTCAGACTATTGCCCACACACATCACCAGGACGTTAGACGTATAAATGTCACCACCATTATCGACAGGCACGCTAATACGCAATACCACATCATTGTAGTCGTAGTCCTTCAGCGATCCCTCGAGGGTCTCGAAGGCATAGAACACGCCATTGGGCTCAGGCACCGCCATGATGGTCTTCGACAGATAGTTCGTGTTAAAAGAAGCAGACGTGCTGTAGGTACAGGTCTGGCGGGCATCATCGCCACTGCCGTTGGCGCTGATGGCGTCGTTCCACACCAGAGCATCCTTGTTGCCTACCGACTCCCAGTGGTAGTTGTTCTCGTTGATGAGCCTTCCCTCGCAGGCATTGAGCCAGCAGTAGAACAGGCGGTTGTTGTCTGTCAGGTTGTCGATATCGTAGTCGACGGAGAATGTCTCCGGCAGTATCAGTTCCACGTGGTCGAGCAGATAAGTGCCTGCCTGTCCCTCTGTCGTGACACAGCCATTACAGTTGTCGACCTTCAGCAGGGCATTGGCGAAGAAGTTATCGCCTGTGGGTCCCCAGACACCGAAGTTGTCTGTCGTGATATCCGGTGTGTCTATCGTAGCACCGTTACCCATATAGATGACCCTGTTGCCCTCTTCGCTGCCGTTGAGCACCAGCGAGGTACACTTGGTGTAACTCCCGTCGTCGAGACGGCTGCTCTCCGAGAGGGTCAGTTCATTGACCACATTCAGATAGGTCGCATTCTGCAACGAGAGGTTGTCGCCAGTAATCTGCTTCAGCCAGGCACCGCCGCGGTTGATGAGTACACCCCGCTTGCCGTCGTCATTGGCAGCACAGGTCACAGAGGTTGTCGTCTCCACCTCATTGCCAAGGATATAACTGTTGTAAAGGCCGCAGCCCTTGATGCGGATCTCGTTGCAACTGATGATGCCTGCATTATAATTATAGGTGTCGCTGCCTGTATTGTACTCCAAAGTACCCTCTCCGGTGATCTCTCCACCAGGAAGGACATAGATCTGGCCCGTAGTGCCTTTGGCAGAAGGTGTGGCACTGAGTGTCATGCCTTCAGGGATGATCACCTTGCCGCCACTGCCGACAACGAGGACGTTACCGTTGGCCAGACGCTGGTTGAAACTGAGCGTCCAGGTGCCAGACACATAGACGGCCATGTTCCCACGGATACCCAGTGAGGGCAGATAGCCCGTATAGTCGTTGCTTATACTGAGATGCAGACGGTCGTCACCTTCAGGCTCGCCCTCCAACGATGTGACCTCGATGAAGGAGCCTGTGGTATACTCGCTCAGGTCGGGCATCTGCATGACGGGGACACTCCAGCGCTCGCTCCCGCCACCTATGGACTGCTGGGCATCCATCCGTGTCTCGGGCTGCCTGCCACTGAAGACCACCTCGCTGCCGCCAGCCTTTGCCGAGAACGCCTTACAAACGGCATGGCCCTCGCTGTCGAAGCAGGCAGCATAGAGCAGGGCGTTATGGGCAGGACGGCTGATCGTGATCGTCTTCGACTCGCCAGACTTCATCCTAGCCATGCCAAGATAAGTGGCTGAGGCATCGTAAAGAGCAGGCGTGGGAAGGATATAGACACGGTATTCCGTCGTATTGCCGAAATCGACAGATATCTTGACAGACAGACCCGTAGAAGTGCTCCAGTCCTGAGACGTATCTACCTCCTTGCCGCCCATGACGAGTGCCAAGAAATTATCCTTGAATTCCTGTTCTGGTGTGGAACCGGATTCTTTTTTGCAACTTACCGCTGTTATACAAAGCGCAACAGCAGCCATTAAAAACCTCATCCAGTTCTTCTTCTTCATAACTTGCGGATGGCTTATAAACAATGTGTGGACCAGCCAGGGCTTGAACCTGGGACCTCCAGATTATGAGTCTGTTGCTCTAACCAACTGAGCTACAAGTCCGCGTTTTGCGATGCAAAGGTATATGAAAATCTTTAATTATCCAAATTTTTAGAGTGAAATAACAAAAAATAAGCAGAAATTAAGTACCTTTGCACTCCAATGGAAATAATTCGCAACATAGAAAAGGCGGGAATAATACCTGAATGTGCTGCCACCATCGGCGTGTTTGACGGTGTCCATGCAGGGCATCGGCAGGTCATCAAGCGCCTCATCTCCGATGCTCAATTCCATCATCTGGCATCGATGGTCATCACCTTTGACCGTCAGCCCAGACAACTGTTCGACCCTGAGTTCCATCCTCAGTTGCTGACGACTCAGGAAGAAAAGGAACGCGAACTCGAGCAACTGGGTATCGATTTTCTGGTGGTACTGCCTTTTACCAAGGAAATCGCTTCGCTCTCGGCTCACGACTTTATGAAACAAATCCTCAAAGAGAGACTGAATGTCGCACTGCTCCAAATCGGCTATGACAACCGTTTCGGCCATGACAGGAAGGAAGGATTCGATGATTACGTACGCTACGGCCAGGAACTGGGCATCGTGGTGCATCGCAACGTCAAGTTGTCCTGTCAGGGTTATGACCTCTCTGTCTGTTCGTCGAACATACGCAGTTTGCTCTATGACAACGGCGACGTGGAAACCGCTGCAGTGTTCTTAGAGCGGCCTTATCAACTCTCCGGCAAGGTGATGCCGGGTGAGCATATCGGCCACCAGTTAGGGTTCCCTACGGCCAACCTGCAGCCAGACGACCCCTTCAAACTGATTCCCGCCAGCGGTGTCTATGCCGTGTGGGCTCAGGTCGTGGATCAGACCACCCATCGCTCCTCCAACCTGCCCGCAATGATGAACATCGGCACACGGCCTACCTTCGACGGCAGGAGCCGCACACTGGAGGTGAACATCTTCGACTTCGATGGTGATCTATATGGCCAGACGGTACTCATCACATTTATAGCAAGGCTGCGAGAAGAGCGGAAGTTTGAATCGCCAGAGGCATTAGTGTCCCAACTGAAGGAAGACCGCCAGACATGCCTCGACCTATTATATAATAAATCCGTAAATCGTAAATAACAAAATGAAGAATGCAATTATCTATACGTTCGTCTTCCTGGGTATCCAAGCGATAGCCAGTATCATCGTCAACGTCATCTGGCAATGGGCATTTGGCAAGAATGCCATGGACGACGCCACAGGCATCATCGTCACAACGGTGGTGTTTTCGGCCATTTCGATCGCCGTGTTCCTATTGGCAAAATGGTGCGAGGTATCGAGGCACTGGATCCAGACACGTCCCTGGGTGACACTCATTTGGTGTGTCGTCGCTGCCCTTGGCGCCATCATCCCTTCCGTCTGGTTCCAGGAGCATATGCCAGAACTGCCTAACATTGCCGAGGACACATTCGACATGATCATGAAAGACCGCTGGGGCTATCTGGCCGTAGGACTATTAGCACCACTGGGTGAAGAAATGGTGTTCCGAGGAGCCGTCCTGCGGTCGCTATTACAATGGTGCAGCAAGCCATGGGTGGCCATCGCCATCTCGGCCCTGATCTTTGCTGCCGCTCACATGAACCCAGCCCAACTGCCACACGCCTTTCTCATCGGGCTGTTGCTGGGATGGTTGTACTATCGCACAGACAGCATCGTGCCTGGAATGGTGTATCACTGGATCAACAACTCGGTGGCCTATATCATGTATAACCTCTATCCCAGTGCCGACCTCACGCTGGTGGATCTCTTCGGGTCAGAACGGACAGTACTGATGGCTGTTGGCTTCTCGCTCTGCATGTTCCTGCCAGCCTTGTTCCAGTTAAACGGCAGGTTAAGTAAGTAAAAGGACTTAAAATGAAGTGGGCTGCGACCGGAAGGTTGCAGCCCTTAACTTCTGTTAGTACTTAACAAATTTGAGAGAATCGAAACTTCACAGTTTCTTTGTTTAACTATAATATAGAAAGCATAGAAAAAAAATCATTCCAGATAAGTGGATTTCTCCTTGGCCAGTGACTGAATCGTGTCGCTGACATTCTCCGCTTGGATCGTGGTCAGCACGTTGACCGTATCAGCCAGTTCCTCTTGCGCCTTCACATAAGCCCCCCTCGGATCTTCCCAGATATCCCATGGTGCCTGGGCTGCATTACCCAGCGTGAGGATGATGGCCACAATGGCAGCAGCCTTGAACAGAGGCATCAGACGATCCTTCAACGAGACAGTCTTGGCCACAGGAGCCTCACCGATCTGCTCAAGGATACGGGCATCGAAGTCATCACCCAGTGGATCCTCCTTCTGCAGTTCGCAGGCAAACAGGGGCTGGAACTTCCTCAGATTCTCAGGAATGTCCGGCTGGCTGAAGAACGTGCGGAGAATAGACTCCTCCTGCAGAGTGGTCTCACCCTCCCAATAGCGTTCCAGTAACTGTTCGATGTACTTATAATCCATAATTCTCTGTCTTTATAAATTGCTGCTTGATCTGCTGTCGTGCCCTGAAGATGTTGACTTTCACCTGTTCTTCAGTGATACCCAGAATCTGCGCTATTTCCTTATAACTCTTGCCCTCGAACTCCCTGAGTTGCATGCAACTGCGCTGTTTCTCGGGCAAGTTGTCGATGAGTTGCCTGACAAGTGCGATGCGATCGCGTTGCATGGCCTGCTCTTCGGGATTGGATGAATAACTGTGGTCTGGGGCGTCATGGCCGTCGGTTCCCGAGTTCCACTCGCCTACCCTCAGGCTTTCCAGACTTGGATTCTGGTTTTCCGCCTTCTTCATCTTGTCGAGCGAGATATTCCGGCAGATGGTAAGGCAGAAGGCTTCGATAGAGTCTAACTCCTCCCAGCGGTCTCGCCTGTTCCAAACCTTGATCATCGTCTCCTGAACAACATCTTCCGCCTCCGCCGGATTGAGAGTGATGCGGAGCGCGAGCCTGTAGAGTTCGTTCTTCAGCGGCAGGATATCATTCCGGAAACTGATCTTTTTCATCCTCTCTAATAATAATGACGATTGAGAAACGGAAAAGTTACACTATTTGATGTTTTTTTGTTTATAGTTTAAAGTTTATAGTTTATAGATGATTACTTCTATAGGCAAAAGGAGGGCGTGCACGGTATTCATCTATAAACTATAAACTTTAAACTATAAACTATAAAACTGTAAACTAACAAATCGTCGTACCTGTCTGTCCGTCGAGGGCAGTGGCGAGGGTGATGACGACACGAGAGACGCCAGCATCAATGGCGGCGAGGGCGTTCTCAATCTTGGGAAGCATACCACCGCTGATGGTGCCGTCGGCCTTATATTTAATAAAGTTCGCACGCGTGATGGTCGAAATCACGGAGTCTTCATCGTCGGGATCACGGAGCACACCTTTTTTCTCAAAACTGAAAATGAGCGTCACATCGTAGTATGGTGCGAGAGCCTTGGCGGTCTCACTGGCGATGGTATCGGCATTGGTGTTGAGAATATTGCCCTGACCGTCGTGGGTCAAAGGAGCCATCACGGGAGTGACACCTTCCTCGATGAGTCTGCTGAGCATCTGTCCATTAGCCTTGTCGACATCGCCCACAAAACCAAAGTCGACTCCATCCTTAATAGGACGCTTATGCGAACGAATCACATCCATATCGGCACCTGTCAGTCCCAGGGCATTCACACCATTCGCCTGCAAAAGGGCCACAAGGTTCTTATTCACTAAGCCGCCATAGACCATGGTCACAACACTCAGCATCTCAGCATCGGTGATACGACGGCCGTTCACCATCTTCGACTCGATACCGAGAGCCTCGGCTACCTTCGTGGCCTTACGACCTCCACCATGTACCAAAACCTTCTTGCCTTCGATGGCACTGAAATCCTTCAGCAACTGCGAGAGTTGAGCCTCATCCTCGACGACGGCCCCACCCACCTTTACAATTGTCAGTTTCTCTTTCATTGATTGTCTTACTAGTTCTACTAGTTATTCTAGATAAGTATATCCATAGAGGCCACTGCGATAGTTCGACAGGAACTCCTTGCCCTCTTCAAGCGAGATCTTGCCTTGCTTCACGCTCTTGGCCACCCATACCTCCAGTTGACGAACCAGTTTCTTGGGATTATACTGCACATACTCCAGCACCTCCTCCACCGTCTCGCCATCAATAATCTGATCGATATGATAGGTACCGTCCTTCTCAGAGATATGGACGGCATTCGTGTCACCAAAGAGGTTGTGCATGTCGCCCAGGATCTCCTGATAGGCCCCCACAAGGAACACACCCAGATAGTAGGGCTCGTTCTTCTTTAGAGGATGCACAGGCAGAGAGTGAGTATTATGGAGATTGGTAGTGAAATTAGCAATCTTTCCATCCGAGTCGCAGGTGATATCCTGAATGGTGGCATTACGAGTAGGACGCTCATCCAGTCGCTGGATGGGCATGATGGGGAACACCTGGTCGATGGCCCACGAGTCACTAAGGCTCTGGAAGAGGGAGAAGTTGCAGAAATACTTATCAGCCAACAGTTTGTCGATCTTCATCAGTTCCTCAGGGATATGCTTCAGACTCTTGGCAAGGGCGTGGATCTCGTGACAGACACTCCAGTACATAGCCTCCACCTCTGCACGTGTCTTCAAGTCTACGATTCCATGCGAGAAGAGGTCGAGCACTTCCTCACGGATCTGTTCCGCATCATGCCAGTCCTCCAACACATTACGGGGCGAGAGGTTGTCCCAGATCTCATAGAGATCCTTCACCAACTGGTGCGAGTTCTCATCGGGCTCAAACTCCTCCGGCATCTCGGGCAACGAAGCCGTCTCCAGCACGTCGATGACTAGCACAGAGTGGTGGGCAGCGAGCGAGCGCCCACTCTCGGTGATGATATTCGGGTGGGGAAGGTCGTTCTTGTTGGCAGCATCGACAAAGGTGTAGATACAGTCGTTAACGTACTCCTGAATGGAGTAGTTGACGGACGACTCACTCGACGGAGAACGTGTACCATCATAGTCAACGCCAAGTCCACCACCGCAATCGACAAAGTCAACATTATAGCCCATCTTATGCAGTTGGATATAGAACTGCGAGGCCTCACGGAGAGCCGTCTGGATACGACGGATCTTCGTAATCTGCGAACCGATATGGAAATGAATCAGTCGCAGACAGTCACGCATATCCTTCTTATCCAGTAAATCTAGTGCTTCCAACAGTTCTGCACTCGTCAAGCCGAACTTCGAGGCGTCACCGCCACTCTCTTCCCATTTGCCAGAACCGGAGGATGCCAGTTTGATGCGGATGCCGATATTGGGTCGGATATTCATCTTTTTGGCCTCGCGGGCAATGATCTCCAACTCGTTCATCTTCTCCACGACGATGAAGATCTGCTTACCCATCTTCTGAGCCAACAGCGCCAGTTCGATATAACTCTGGTCCTTATAGCCGTTACAAACGATGATGGAGTCACTCTGGCACTGCATGGCAATAACAGCATGCAGTTCTGGCTTCGAGCCGGCCTCCAGACCTAAGTTAAACTTGCGGCCGTGAGAGATAATCTCTTCAACCACAGGTTGCATCTGATTGACCTTAATAGGATAGACCACGTAATTCTCGCCCTTGTATTCGTATTCCTCTGAGGCTTTCTTAAAACAACTCCATGTCTTCTCAATCCGATTGTCGAGAATATCGGGGAACCGGAGTAGCACGGGTGGCGTGACATCACGCAGCGCCAGTTCATCCATCACCTCACGCAGGTCTATCTGCGTACCATTCTTACAGGGTGTGACATAGACATCGCCTTTCTCGTTGATGCCAAAATAGGAAGTGCCCCAACCATTAATGTTGTAGAGCTCCTTCGAGTCATCGATGGTCCATTTCTTCATAATCCCAAAAGTTCTTTTATCTTCGCTACGCTAATTTGTATTTTCTCGTAGTTGTCCATGAGGCTGACGTCAAGCGTATATCGGGCCTTCGTATAGAAGGGTTCACGCTTCTCAAGTTGTTCCTTAATAAACGCCAGCAACTCCTCGTGGCTCTTACCCTTCAGGAGCGGACGCTCCACGCGGGCCATCTGCAGATGCTTATACAACACCTCTGGATCTGCCTTCAGATAGACCACCTGTCCCTGTTGGTTCAGATAATCCATATTATCGTAGAAGCAGGGCGTGCCGCCACCACAACTGATGATGACATTTTCAAACTCTGCCACCTCATGCAGCATATTATACTCTATCTTACGGAATCCCTCCTCGCCACGCTCAGCAAAGATCTGAGGAACTGTCTTCCGCATACGGCTCTCGATATACCAGTCGAGGTCGTAGAAGATGATACCTAACTCCTTAGAGAGCGCCTTGCCGATGGTGGTCTTACCGGCACCCATATAGCCAATGAGGATGATGCGGGTCAAGATGATTTACGGATTTACGGTTTACGAATTTACGACTTTTTCACCGGGGTGGCTGTGATTACCTTCATACATTCCTCATAGGTAAGTTCTGCAGCCTTGTCGTGCATACTCTTCGGCAGACGGTAGTTCTTGCCATCGTAAGCCAGGTAGGGTCCATAACGACCGTCGAGTACCTCAAGTTTCGTGTCTTCGACAAACACTTTCAGATGCTTCCGCTTCTCCTCCTGCTGTTTCTCCTTGATAAGACCGACAGCCTCGTCGAGGGTCAGCGACATCGGGTCAGTACCTTTGGGCACTGACGTATATTTGCGGTCATAGAGGATATACGGGCCGAAACGGCCGGCTCCGATGGTGACGGGCTTACCCTCATAATCGCCTATCTCACGCGGCAACTTAAACAACTCCAGAGCCTCTTCAAGGGTGATGGTCTCGATACTCTTCTCTTTAGGCATCTGGGCAAAGGTCGGCTTCTCGTTATCATCAGCAGTACCGATTTGGACGACCGGACCGAAACGGCCAATCTTCACGAAGACGGGCTTACCCGTCTTAGGATCCTTGCCCAACACACGCTCACCGGCCTTATGAAGGTCGCGACTGTTAATCGTATGCTCTACTGTGGGTTCGAAATCCTTATAGAACGAGTGCATCATATCCTTCCACTGCTCATCGCCCTCAGCAATCTTATCGAAATCCTGTTCAACCTTGGCGGTGAAGTTGTAGTCCATAATCTCCGTGAAATGCTTCATCAAGAAGTCGTTCACCACAATACCGATATCGGTAGGGATCAACTTTCCCTTCTCCGAACCTACTATCTCCTTACGGTTACGCTGACTGATTTGCTTACCCTTCAGGGTGTACACAGCATACTGACGCTCCTCACCCTTCTTGTCACCCTTTATCACATACTCTCGCTGCTGGATGGTGCTGATGGTGGGGGCATAAGTAGACGGACGGCCAATGCCCAGTTCCTCCATCTTATGCACCAGACTGGCTTCCGTATACCGCTGTGGACCGGCAACGAAACGCTCACTGGCATTGATCTCGCGGCGAATGAGTTCCTGACCTTCATGCAGAGGGGGAAGAATGTGTCCATACTCCTCCTGCTGCTCATCGTCGTCGAGCGACTCACGATACACCTTGATAAAACCATCGAATTTCACCACCTCGCCCTGGGCAACGAACTCCTCCTCGTTTCTCTTGCCTGTCTCTTGATTCTTGACGGCTATCGTCACCGTGGTCTTCTCAATCTCGGCATCAGCCATCTGACTGGCCACGGTACGCTTCCAGATCAGTTCGTAAAGACGCTTCTCCTGGACAGAGCCATCTATCTCCGTACGGTCCATATAGGTAGGACGGATAGCCTCGTGAGCCTCCTGGGCACCCTTCGAACTTGTATGATATTGGCGTGTTTTACTGTATTCACTGCCATAGAGTCGCACGATTTCCTCCTTACTGGCACCCAGACAGAGTTTCGAGAGGTTCACAGAGTCGGTACGCATATAAGTAATCTGTCCATTCTCATACAGATGCTGGGCAATCATCATCGTCTGGCTGACGGTAAGTCCAAGTTTGCGGGCAGCCTCCTGCTGCAAAGTCGATGTGGTGAAGGGAGGCGCAGGGGTACGCTTGACGGGCTTTTTCTGAATACTCTCTACCTGATAGGTGGAAGCCTTACATTGCTCAAGGAATGCGAGTACCTCATCGACGGTCTTGAAACGGCTGCCTAACTGGGCCTTTACCTCCGAGGCGGAACCGTCAGGATTCATGATGGCGAAGACACCATTCACGACATAGTAAATCTCACTCTTGAATTGCTGGATCTCCCGCTCACGCTCCACAATGAGTCTGACAGCCACACTCTGCACACGGCCGGCAGAAAGAGAAGGCTTCACCTTGCGCCACAGCACTGGCGAGAGTTTAAAGCCGACGATACGGTCAAGCACACGGCGTGCCTGCTGAGCATTCACCAGGTTCATATCCAGATGACGGGGATGCTCAATGGCATCCAAAATGGCCGGCTTGGTAATCTCATGGAACACAATACGGTTCGTCTTCTTGCTGTCCAGGCCTAACACCTCACACAGATGCCAGGAAATGGCTTCTCCCTCACGGTCTTCATCGGATGCCAGCCATACCTTCTCGGCTTTCTCTGCCTTGGAACGCAGGTCTGCAACCAGTTTGGACTTCTCTTCTGGAATTTCGTATTCAGGCTCGAGCGTCTTTTCATCGACACTCAACTCTTTCTTCTTCAAGTCGCGGATATGGCCATAACTCGACATCACCTTGAAGTCCTTTCCCAAGAACTTCTCTATCGTCTTCGCCTTGGCCGGAGACTCCACAATCACTAAGTTTTTCTGCATACTTTTATCGTTTTGTTTTCTTACGGGCTGCAAAAGTAAGCAAAAAACGTTATCACACCTTATTTATATATAGGTTTTTTTGTTTTATTAACGATTTTGCTGCAAGAAACGGTGGACGGCCTCGCGAATGGAACGAAGTCCGAAGCGCTCGACATAGACCTCGCGCAGAGGCAGCCACATGAGTTCCGCAGCATCGTCAGCCGCCTTTATGTCAGCGTCTTCCGGTACATGACAGGCAAAAAAGAGGTCGAGTGTGTGGATATCCATACCAGAATAATGGTAGACATTAGGAATGGAGAACATATACCTGATGTCGCCGGCATCGATCACCAGCCCCGTCTCCTCCAGGATCTCCCTCACCATGCCTTGTTCGGCATTCTCGTTGTTATCCACGAAACCGCCAGGCAGGTCGAGGGTGCCTTTGGCTGGTTCTTTCCCCCGACGGGCCACCAGTAACTCACCTCGAGCGTTGAGGATAAAGGCGGCCGTTGAGGCTCTGGGATTCTGATAATACGTGAATCCGCAGTTAGCACAGTGCCTGCTCAAGGCATTATGGATCATGAAGTCGCTGCTGCCGCACTTCGGGCAATAGCGGAAAAGTTCTAATGGATGATTTTTCATATATTCATTAAAAACTACCAGTTATCTGTTCTGAATGGGAATAAGGGCAGGTTGGCGGCGTTCTTCACATTACCAATCTGGAAATTCTTGAAGCAATAGCGTACGGCCACAGGCTTGCTCACCTCAGGCGAGGTGATCTTGATGGCCTCATCCCAGTAGCCGCCGCCAGGCTGCCAGAAGTGCTGGGCCTTGGCGGGATGGAACACCCGGTCCTCGCCTGCCACCTCGAAGCCCTGGATATCTTCAAAGGGAGCATCGGTGTGGTAGTTGTTATCCAAATGAATATAGACAGCATCGTCCTTCACGAGCATGTCCTTATAGGTAGAACTCTGATAAAGAATGCCCTCGAAACCATAATCCCGGTTCAGTGCCGTATAGGCCAGACGCTCACCCACCTGCCGCTTCTGGGTAGGATGGATCTGCGTGGTCTCATAAGGATAGACGAGATCGTTGATGCACACCAGACTACTATTGGGGATGATCTGCGAAGCCTTGAACTGTTGTTCGCGCAAGAGGGCTCCACTGATGGCATTGTCGTCATCGTCATACCGATAAGGCGCAATCTGCACGAAGTAGAAAGGTATCTCGCCCAATCCGAACTGCTCTCTCCACTGTTCCACCAGCAGTTTCATACGCTTACTATACTGGTCACCAGGGTCGCCCACGTTCGAACAGCCCTGATAATAGAGAATACCCTTCACCGTGAAGTTAAGGATGGGATTGAAAGTGCCGTTGCCCCAGAGCAGTGAACGATGATAGTCCCACTGAGCCCATTTCTTACATATCTCCACAGAGTCGGTAGGATCGTCGGTATATTTCTCCAGATTCTCCTTCGTCAACCAACTCTCCACGCGCGAACCTCCTTTATTGGCTTCTATAAGTCCGATGGGGATGTCGAGGGCTGTATGCATGGTACGGGCGAAGAAATAGCCGGTGGCAGAGAACTCGCCCACCGTCTTCGGCGAACACTCTCGCCACTCGCACTGGGCATCATCCTGAGGCTCGGCACGCATGATGCTGGGAATCTTCACCGACCTGACGCCTTGATGGTTTTTGGCATCAATCACCACTTGGTTATAATCTTGCACTGGACACATCCAGAAGCCTTTGACAGGCATCTCCATATTCGACTGTCCTGCACAGACCCATACCTCTCCGGCCAAGACGTTATGAATAGTCACAGGCTCACCATCGTCAAAGGTGATACTCAACGGCTCATACGAGGCCACAGGTGTCTTCACATGGACCATCCACTTACCATCGCCGTGGGGTCTCGTCCTGACAACCTCCTTACTCCACGAACAGGTCACCTTGACCTCTCGCTTCGGATCGGCCCATCCCCAGAGGCGGACGTCAGCCTGCTGCTGTAACACCATGTTGTCGCCAATCAGATGGGGCAACTTTACCTTGGCCTGAACACTCATTGTGAGTACTGCAAGGGCCATCATTGTGAGAATCTTCTTCATGTCGTTATCGTTTTTAAGTTTCTTAATAGATATTCTTCTTTTTGGTCTTCGTAATGCTCAAAAACCCTTTTGCAGTCTGACTAATGCAGAACCTTGCAGGCGTTTGTCAGGGCTGTCTATCTGGATAACATAGATACCTGGGGAGACTGTGGGAAGAGCAACAAAGACCTCTGGCTTATCGGCTATCAGGTGGCAGGTGTGAACACAGCCACCCGAAAGATGATAGACGCTGAGACGGAGAGGCTTCGGGGTTTCCCCACCAAAGACCAAGCGGAGGCCGCCATCATCAGGAACGACCTGCAAACCCGCCGGCTGATGAAGACTGATCCCCTCTATATCAGAAAGCGAGAGCACCTCCAACAGTCCCCGATAAGCATTTATCTCGCCATAGCCATAGACATTGTTGGGATAATCGTACTGATCCTCGGGATGCCGGCAACTGCGACTCATTACCTCCCTGACCTCCTGTGGTGTCAGATCTTGTCTAGCCTGTAGCCAGAGGGCGATGACGCCAGCCACAACAGGAGCAGACATCGACGTGCCCGAATTGACGCCCCAGGGGTAGCGCTCACCATTATAGTCTGAATAACTGACCACCTCCTTCTCTGGATGATAGAACTGGCTGTACGAAGAAACCACATTCGTCCCCGGGGCCACCACATCAGGCTTCATGAGGTCGTTCATCGCCGGACCGGTCGATGAATAGTATCCTATCTTACCAGGTTCCTTATCCTTGCTTCCTGACGTCTCCTTGCCATCTGCCGTCCTGATGCTGAGCCGATGGGTGGTGCCGCCGACAGAGATGATCCCGGGGAAACAACTCGGAGCCATAACATTGCGTCCAACCACGGCTGCTGTCCATCGACCGTCTGCCTCATGGTCACGGAAGGCGTAGACAGAGTTGCCGTAGACTTCTATCAGCCCATTACCCTCCACCACCAGTGCCAAAGGCGACAACTGGTCTAAGGTGCGGTCCGATTTCACAAGCACCTGCCAGACATCATGCTCTGTAAAGCGCGAACCTTCCCGGTAGACAGCGACTGTCAGGGAGTCCTGGCCATACAAGACCTGACGGCTTATGACCGTGTCGACAGGCACCTCAGCCGTTTCAAATGCGATCGTGTCAGTAGGCACACCTCTTTCATTTTTCCGCCCTCCATCTTCCTCCTTTCTATAACCGTAGACCGCAAGCCGCATCTCTCCCCGGCTCTTCATCCGGTATAGAGCAGCGTCCTTGAAACAGCGGATAAAACTCCCCGCTTCTCTCTCGCGGTCCGTCTTTTCAAAATAAGTCTTCTCCACCCCTTCGTTGCCTGCCGCAGCGACGATGATTCTTCCAGGACCCGTCAACTGCTGGAGCGTAGCGGCATACAGGCTGTCGTCCTCATCGAGATAGGGTGCATAGCCCTCGCTCAGCGATACCACGCATGGCATGCCTCGCTGCTCTGCATAGTCAAAGCAGTATTTAAAGCCAAGGGCATCGACGGCATTGGTGTATTTATAATAGTCGGCAGAGTCTATTAACTCAATGTTATTGCTGATGGCATTACCTACCACACAGAGGTCACTTCCCCATGCGATACCACGATATGGGGTGTCGAAGCCACTACCGGCTGCGATACCTAAGGTGTGGGTGCCGTGGGTAGAGATAGAAGCATCGGTAGATTGCCTGATGGCGCTGACGGCCTCAGGCCCTACATAGTCACGTCCTACGGGCAGGAGGCTGCCGATGGTGTCACGCGACAACTGATCCCAGAACGCCATGATACGAGAGTGCCCGGTCTCCGGATCAAGGAAATTAGGATGTGTCAGATCGAAACCCACGTCTACAATGCCAACCAGCACGCCCTTGCCAGTATAGGCCTGATGGGATGACGATGCCTCATACAGGGGAAGGGCCTGAATGATTGCGGCAGTAGTGTCGACGCATAACTGACTGGACTGGCTGGCTTCAATGCGTCTCACGGCACTCTCCATAGACAACGCCCCGACTTCTCCCAGTGGGATACTGGCGATGAAGATGTCGCCCCATTGGGCATGTTGACGGCTGCGATGCTTTGCAAATACCCTGTCAGCCTCGGCAGGACTGATGCAGACAAAAGCCACTATGGTCCGCTCTCCATCCAAGGGAGCCCGGGAAAGACTGCGCTGCCGAAATTCCATGCAAACCTGCCGGATAAGCGGGGACATCTTCCGATAATCACCTCCTCGGACTGAACTCAGCAGCAATAGCCATATAGCAACCAGCAATAACGGCCTGTATCTCATTCTTATTAGTAATTGCGCCACAAAGTTAACAACAATTATTCAAACGGCCAAGTTTTTTCTCCAAAAACTCATTTTAGTCTGTAATTAAAAAAATTCACTAAAACTCTTGCATATATTGAAAATTATTCTTAACTTTGCACCAAACTTAAAAACAAAAATGTTATTTTCAATTACTAACCCTTTAAAAAATTGATGATTATGAAAAAGATTTTATTGTTAGCAGTTGTGATGTTTGCTAGCCTGAATGCAAGCGCTCAGTTCTATGTAGGTGGATCTGTTGGATTCGGTAGTGTTAAGCCCACTGGCGGTAGTGATTCTGAGTTCACTTTCAGAATTCTCCCGGAATTCGGTTACAATCTGAACGACGACTGGGCCATTGGTATCATATTAGGCTATCAAAAAGGCTTCCCCTTTGAGGGCCAAAACCTTGGCAAGGGTGATTTCAATACTCAGTACCAGTATTCAAAGACTGAGATCTTCCAGATTTCGCCTTATGCAAGATACACCGCTATTGGTTGGGATCAGGTAAAACTTTTCTTTGATGGCGGCATTACCTTTGGCAGTTTTAAAGATGCTGGAACATTGTTCTCTTTAGGTATTCGTCCAGGCTTGGCCATCAACTTGACTGACGAACTTAGTTTCGTGACCCACATTGGATTCCTTGGCTTTGAGAACTACAGCCCAAAGGGTGAAGGCAAGAGCGGCAACAATTTTGGTCTTGATCTCTCCAATAGTTGTTCCTTCGGTGTATACTATAACTTCTAATATTTTATCCTGTTAATGTCATGCGGACGATTCCTTGGTGATAGTGCCAGGGATCGTCCGCTTGTTTTAAATACTATAACATTCTAAATCATACTTCTATGACATATCAGAAATCATTCCTGCACCTCCTCGCCGTCACGATGGTCTTCTCGTTGGGAGCACTTTTCTCAGCCTGTGGCAGCGATGACGACAAGAACGAAGTAGACAACGGCAAAGGCTTTTATGAATGGTATGGTTCTTGCCCTGACGAATTCTTCAACAGACCAAAGTTACAGTTGTTCCATCAATGGAAACAAACTCGTTATGGAATCCAAACAAGCGGGTACTGACTACTTCATCAGATATACATTCAAGAAAATAAGTACAGAAGTCAAGAGTACTGACACACTTCATATCATACCATAACAAATGAAAATGCTTAGACTGATCATGCTGCTGATGACGGTTTCGATGGCGGCGCAGGCGCAAGAGAAAAGCCTGAAGATGGATTTGTGGCCCAACGGGGCAACCTATGCCAGCAGCGACAAGGAAGACAAGGCCGAACTCACCGTATACCTGCCCGACGCGAAGAAGGCATCGGGCAGAGCCGTGGTATGCTGTCCGGGTGGCGGCTACTCCCATCTGGCCATGGACCATGAGGGCCATCAGTGGGCCACGTTCTTCAATAATCAGGGCATTGCACTCATCGTGCTGAAATACCGCATGCCCCACGGCAACCCGATGATTCCCGTCTCCGACGCCGAACAGGCCATTAAGACCGTCCGCAGGAATGCGGTAGAGTGGCATATCGACCGCACACAGGTCGGCATCATGGGATTCTCTGCCGGCGGACACCTCGCCTCGACCATCGCCACCCATTCTACTGGAGAAGCCGCGCCCAACTTCCAGATCCTCTTCTACCCCGTCATCACGATGGACCTCTCGTTCACTCATAAGGGGTCGCACGACAACCTGTTGGGCACCGGGCACTCCAAGAAGGAGATGAAACGGCTGGAAGCCAACTACAGCAACGACTTGCAAGTGAACCGCGCCACGCCCCGCGCCTTCCTCGCCCTCTCTGACGACGACAAGGCCGTGCCTGCCGCCAACGGCTTCGGCTACTACGAACAGTTATATAAACACGATGTTCCGGCCTCGATACACATTTATCCGACGGGCGGTCATGGCTGGGGTTACCGCGAGAGTTTTGAGTACCATTACCAGATGATCTTTGAACTGAAGGGCTGGCTGGAAAGCTTTTGAAAGGCCGGAAGGCATGAAAAGGAAAAGAGGCACTCCTTCATTAGGATTGCCTCTCCCTGTGTCGACACTTGGATTCGGACCAAGGACCCCCACCATGTCAAGGTGATACTCTAACCAACTGAGCTATGCCGACTTTTCATTTTGCGGGTGCAAAGGTAATAAAAAAAGAGAAGAGTGAAGAGTGAAAAGTGAAAAAATTGCTGCCGCACAACAATTATTAACTATTTTTGGTGTGTTAGGAAGAAAAAAGGATCAGAATATTTAGGAAAGAAATTAGAATAGTTAGAATAATTTATTCCAAAAATTGTAATTATTCATGGTTCAAAAAATAATTATTTAAATTTCTGAGCGTAATTATACTAATTATTCTAATTTCTTTCCTATATTTTTTTGCCTCTATTTACTACAGCAGTTTCTTGATCTCGGCCTCAAGGTCCTTGATGGTAGCGGCACGAGATACGATGTTGTTGCCGCGGTCGATGAGGAAGAAGTCGGGCACCGCCTGCACGTTGTAGAGCATCAGGCGCTGGGAGCCAACGCCGTCGGCATCGCGCACGCTGATCCAAGGCAGGGCCTCAGTCTGTTGCTTCCAGAAATGCTCATCGGGGTCGAGGCTTACCTGATAGACCTCCAGGCCCTGGGCGTGGTACTTATTGTAGAGTTCGCGGAGCATGATGATGCGGGCGGGAGAGTCTTCGAGGGCGAAGATGTGGAAGTCGAGCAGCACCACCTGGCCCTTCAGGTCGGTGAGATGCCGCACCTGCCCCTTGTTGTCAGCCAGCGCAATATCGAGCACGCCAGCCTCAGTCACCTTGCTGGCGTCGACCTCAAGATCGGCATTCTGAGCCGCGATGATACGCTGGTTCTTCATGCCCTCGATGGCGATGTTATGCAGGTTCTGCCCGCGGTTGGCATGGGGGTAGTAAGTGTCCCAACTGGTGGCCACGGCGGCGAAGGCCCTGATGTCCTCCTTCTCCGAGCGGGGGTTGAAGATCAGCCAGTTGCCCAGCGTCTGGAAGAGGGCGAAGTAGGCATAGGCCTTGTTGGGCTCGCGGTAGATATAGTTCTTCGTCACGTCGGCCTTATAGAGCGCCACGAGGCTGTTGATGCTGTCGCTGATGACGCGGATGCCGAGGTCGGCCTGTTGTTGCTGCAGGGCCACGACTTGCCGCTGCAGTTCCATCTGCTTGAGGGTGAGTTCGCGGATCTTGTCGCAGTTGTCCGAGCCGCTGACGGTGTAGTTCGAGGCCATGCCGGGATATTCGCCCTTGACCTGTACGGTCTCGGTGGAGTCGATGCTGACGTTGATGATCTGGTCGGCAATGCGCAGGCGGTAGAACTCGGGCGCCTCGGCCGGATCGCCGCTAAAGGCGAAACTGCCATCGCCGCCCAGCGTCACGGAGTCGAGCACCTCGATACCCTCCAGTCCGACATTCTCGAAATAGAGCACGGAGTCGGCGGCATTGGCAATCTGCCCCTCGACCTTGAACTTGTTGCTGCTGCACGAGGCGGCAGCCACCGCAGCCAGCACCACTGCGGCCACTTTGCAAATATGATTCATTTTCATTCTACTTTTTCGTTTTGTGGGTGCAAAGGTACGAAGAAAAAATGAAGAATGAAGAATGTAGAATGAAGAATTTCATTCAAAAAACATAAAAATATGAAAATATAGTCCTTTTTCTTCTTTATTTTATAATATAATGTGTAACTTTGCGCCGTTTTTGCGACGGACAGCGCTCTCGTCGCACCGTTTTTTTTATTTTTAGATGTTTTAATCAAGATGAATGTAATTACAAAGACCCTTCAACTGGCTGATGGAAGGACCATCACCATTGAAACCGGGAAAGTGGCAAAACAGACCGATGGTGCCGTCATGCTGAAGATGAACAACACCGTGCTTCTGGCCACCGTTTGTGCCGCAAAAGATGCAGTTCCCGGAACCGATTTCATGCCTCTGCAGGTAGACTATCGCGAACAGTACAGTGCCGCAGGCCGTTTCCCCGGTGGATTCACCAAGCGCGAAGGCAAAGCCTCAGACAATGAAATCCTGACATCACGACTGGTGGACCGTGTGCTCCGTCCCCTGTTCCCAAGTAACTATCACGCAGAAGTATTCGTCAATGTCATGCTGCTCAGCGCCGACGGTGTTGACCAGCCCGATGCCCTTGCCGGTTTTGCTGCATCAGCAGCACTGGCTTGCTCGGATATACCTTTCGAGTGCCCCATCTCCGAAGTCCGCGTGGCCCGCGTCAACGGTGAGTATGTGATCGACCCGACCTTCGAGCAGATGAAGGAGGCCGACATGGACATCATGGTGGGTGCCTCGGCAGAGAACATCATGATGGTGGAAGGCGAGATGAAGGAGGTCAGCGAGCAGGATCTGCTGGGAGCCCTCAAGGCCGCCATGGACGCCATCAAGCCCATGTGCGAGCTGCAGGCCGAACTCTCGAAGGAACTGGGCAAGGACGTGAAGCGCGAGTACAACCATGAGGTGAACGACGAGGCCCTGCGCGAACAGATGAACAAGGAGTGCTACCAGCCCGCCTACGACGTGACGAAGCAGGCCCTGGAGAAGCAGGCACGCCAGGAGGCTTTCGATAAGATCCTCGAGGACTTCAAGGAGAAATACTTCGAGGCTCATCCTGAGATCACTGCAGACTCAGAGATCTCAAAGGACGAGTACGAGGCCATGATGGAGCGCTACTACCACGACGTGATGCGCGATGCCATGCGCCGCTGCATCCTCGACGAGGGCATCCGTCTCGATGGCCGTAAGACCACCGACATCCGTCCCATCTGGTGCGAGGTCTCTCCCCTGCCTATGCCTCACGGAAGTGCTATCTTCACCCGTGGTGAGACACAGTCGTTGTCGACCTGTACCCTCGGCACGAAGCTCGACGAGAAACTCGTCGACGATGTGCTGGAGCATGGTTACATGAAGTTCCTATTGCACTATAACTTCCCCCCGTTCTGCACGGGCGAGGCCAAGGCCCAGCGTGGTGTAGGCCGTCGTGAGATCGGTCACGGCCACCTCGCATGGCGCGGTCTGAAGGGTCAGATCCCCGAGGACTTCCCCTACACCGTTCGTCTCGTCAGCCAGATCCTCGAGTCTAACGGCTCTTCATCCATGGCTACCGTTTGTGCCGGTACCCTCGCCCTGATGGACGCTGGTGTGCCCATGAAGAAGCCCGTCTCAGGTATCGCCATGGGTCTGATCAAGAACCCTGGAGAAGAGAAATACGCTGTATTGAGCGATATCCTCGGCGATGAGGACCACCTAGGCGATATGGACTTCAAGACCACCGGTACGAAGGACGGTCTGACAGCCACCCAGATGGATATCAAGTGCGACGGCCTGTCGTTCGAGATCCTCGAGAAAGCCCTCATGCAGGCCAAGGCCGGTCGTGAGTATATCCTCGGCAAACTGACTGAGACTATCGCCGAGCCACGTGCCGAACTGAAGCCCCAGGTGCCCCGCATCGAGGCCTTCGATATTCCCAAGGAGTTTATCGGTGCCGTCATTGGCCCGGGCGGAAAGATCATCCAGCAGATGCAGGAAGACACCGGCGCTACCATCACCATCGACGAGGCCGACGGTGTGGGTCATGTGCAGGTCAGCGCTCCCGATAAGGCCAGCATCGACGCCGCTATCGCCAAGATCAAGGCTATCGTGGCCATCCCCGAGGTAGGTGAGGTCTACGAGGGTACCGTCCGCTCGATCATGCCTTACGGTTGCTTCGTGGAGATCATGCCCGGCAAGGACGGTCTGTTACACATCTCCGAGATTGACTGGAAGCGCCTCGAGACCGTCGAGGAGGCCGGCATCAAGGAGGGTGACAAGATCAAGGTGAAACTGCTGGAGATCGACCCGAAGACTGGTAAGTACAAACTTTCGCACCGTGTGCTGATCGAGAAGCCCGAGGGTTACGTGGAGCGCCCTGCCCGTGAGCGTGGTGAGCGCCGTGAGCGCCCCGAGCGTGGTGAGCGCCGCGACCGTCGTCCCGACCGTGGTGACCGTCGCAATGGCGACCGCCGTGAGCGTCCAGAGCGTCATGACCACCATGAGGAGGCACCTCGCGAGAACGCCGCTCCGAAGGACTTCAGTGACTCGCTCGACGACATGGACTTTTAATAAATGAAGAGTGAAGAGTGAAAAGTGAAGAATTTGCTTCCGCTCAAATAGAACTGTGTAAGAGCACAAAGGGTTTAGCCCCTTGTGCTCTTTACTGATAAAACAAAGGTATGACAATATGAAGGTTAGTCTGATAGAGTTATTTGAGGAGACGGTCAGGAAGTATCCTGAGAAGACCGCCGTCATCGACAAGAACAGGGAGATAACTTTCTCCGCCCTTCACCAGCATTCTCTGCGTCTGGCCTCAACGCTTATCACGATGGGCATCGCCCAGAACAAGCCCATCGGCGTGTTCCTCGACAAGTCTGTGGAGAGCGTCTATGCCGACCTGGGCATCCTCTATGCCGGGGACTTCTACATGAACCTCGACATCAAGACCCCGGCAGAGCGCATCAGGAATATCATCCAGTTGGTGGAGCCTGCCGCCATCATCTCTACCACCCGCCAGATCAAGCCGATTGAAGGGATCATCCCCTTAACGACAAAGGTCATCCTGCTTGACGAGGCCGACGAGACGGCAGAGGTAGACGGGACAGCCATCAGCAGGCGTCTGTCGACGATCATCGATACCGACCCTTCGTGTATCATCAACACGTCAGGGTCGACGGGAACGCCTAAGGGGGTGGTGCTGAACCATAAAAGTTTCTTCGACTTCATCGACTGGGCTCTCGACACCTTCCATTTCGGTGACGACCTCGTGATGGGTTCGCTCTCACCCATCGTGTTCGACATCTACAGTTTCGAACTCTGCATGCTCATGACGAAGGCCAGCACCCTCGTAGTGCTACCCGCACACCTCGCTGCCTTCCCTGCGAAGATCCTCGAGGTGCTGGAGAAGCATCAGGTGAACTTCCTGTTCTGGGTGCCGACGATCATGGTGAATATCGCCAACATGGATTTGCTGTCGGCCTTCAGGCTCGAGAGCCTCCGCACAGTATGGTTTGCCGGCGAAGTATTCCCCACCAAGCAGTTCAACTACTGGCATCACCATCTGCCGCAGGTGACATTCGCAAACCTCTACGGCCCCATCGAGATCACCCTCGATTGTACCTATTATATTATTAATAAGGAGATTCCCGACGAAGAGCCCCTACCCATCGGCTACCCCTGCCGCAACACCGACATTCTCATCCTCGACGATGAAGACAAGGCCGTCAGTGAGCCAGGGATCGAAGGCGAACTCTGCGTCAGAGGTACTTCCCTGGCAATGGGTTACTACAACAACCCCGAAAAGACGGCTGCAGCATTCGTGCAGAATCCCCTGAATAAAGCCTATCCGGAACTCATCTACCGCACGGGCGACATCGTCTGTCTGAATGACGAGGGCCTCATCATGTTCAAGGGTCGTAAGGACAACATCGTAAAGCACATGGGCTACCGCACCGACCTAGGCGAGATCGAGCACGTAATCATCAATACGCTGAAACTCGTGAAGAACGGCTGTATCGTCTACAACCAGGCCGAGAAGCAGATTACCCTCTTCTACGAGGCTCCCGAGGAGATTCCCGTGCCCCAATTCCGCATGGAGATCGGCAAGGTATTGCCCAAATACATGATCCCGACGGTCTACCACCGTCTGGAGCAGTTACAGCGTAACACCAACGGCAAGATCGATCGTTTGTATTACAAGAAAGAAGTTAATGTTTGATTTGTTTACAATTTTAATGTTTATAGTTTAAAGTTTATAGTTTATAGTTGATTTCTTCTATAGGCAGAAACGGTAGAAACGAATGGCTTTGCATGGTTATCATCTATAAACTATAAACTTTAAACTATAAACAAAAGGAAAAAAGGATGAAAGAAAAAATAATTGAGATCTTAAGGACCATCCGCCCAGAGTACGACTTCAGCGGCGATGAGGACTTCATCGAGGCAGGCATGCTCGACTCGTACGACATCGTGACGCTCGTCACCAACATGGAGATTACCTTCAACTTCCGCATCGACGGCACCGACGTCGTTCCTGAGAACTTCGGCTCCGTCGACAGCATCGCAGCCCTCCTGGAGAAGTATGGCGTACATTAGTTATCTGGAACTCCCCCAGTATTGGGGTCTGGAGAAGGGCGACAGTGTGCTGCTCTCGTCGGACATCATGCAACTCACCTTCACCAGCATGCGTAACGGGGAGCGCTTCGAACGAGATAAGTTCCTCGACGCCATCCTCTACACCATCGGACCCGATGGCACCCTGCTTATCCCGACGTTCAACTGGGACTTCTGTCACGGTGTCGCCTTCGACTATCACAAGACCCCCTGCAAGACGGGGTCTCTTGGTACCGTTGCCCTGCGACATCCCGCTTTCCGACGCACCCAGCATCCACTCTACTCCTTCGCCGTGGCAGGTAAGGACCAGCAACTGCTCTGCGACATGCAGAACCAGAGTTCCTTCGGCGACGACTCTCCTTTCGGATATCTGGAGCGCCAGCACGGCAAGAACGTGCTCATCAACCTGCACTATACCGACTGCTTCACCTTCGTCCACCATTGCGAGGAAGTGTGTGGCGTCGACACCTACCGCTTCCAGAAGACTTTCACAGGCCAGTATATTGATGCCGACGGCAACGAATCCACCCGCAACTACTCGATGCTGGTACGCTCTTACGAACTTTACGAAGAGACCGACCTCACACTCATCGGCGAGAAACTGGAAAGCCCCTGGATGCCAAAAGGCTCATCGGAAGCACTACCCCCTGCCGCCCGACTCATCACACTCAACGACCTGCCCTACCGCATCGTAGACCTGGCTGCTGCCGCTCCTGTCATCAAGGACGACATCCTGCACAACGCCAGCCGCGGACTCTGCAAGCATAAACTGCAGGGATAACTGTTAAATAGATATAATTCTTGGCTAAAACTAAGTACTTTGTATTGCAAGGTACCAAGTTTTTACCTATCTTTGCACTCGAAATCATATAACTCCATTAGATATGAACATCGAGAATGCAAAGTCACAGATGAGGAAAGGGATGCTGGAGTACTGCGTGTTGCTGCTCCTAAAGCATCGGCCCTCGTATGCAAGTGACATTATCCAACAACTGAAACAGGCTGAACTGCTCGTGGTAGAGGGAACACTCTACCCCCTACTGACCCGCCTGAAGAATGACGGTCTGCTGCGCTACGAATGGCAGGAGTCCACGCAAGGTCCTCCCCGCAAGTACTATGCCCTCAGCGAAGAGGGCGAACGTTTCCTCGAAGGCCTTGACGGGGCCTGGACGGAACTCGCTAACACCATCAATTATCTCAAGAACATCCACCCTAAACTATTAGAAACAACATGAAGAAGAATATCACCATCAACCTTTGCGGGCGCCTCTTCCAGATTGACGAGGATGCCTATGAGTTGCTACAGCAATACATCGAGTCGCTCCGCAGTTACTTCGGGCGTCAAGAGGGCGGCGACGAAATCGTTGACGACATTGAGGCCCGTATCGCAGAACTGTTTGACGAACTCCGTCAGCAGGGCATCGAGGCTATCACCATCGACCACGTAAAAGACATCATCTCACGAATCGGCAAGCCAGAGCAGATGGCAGGTGAAGACGATGGCGGGCACCAATCGTCAGAATCAAAGGATGGCCCAAAGGAAGGCCACCGTTATGACTCCGTACACTCGGCAGCCCAGGATATATATAATAATGTACGCGAGAGGACGGCAGGTAAGAAACTCTTCCGCAATCCTAAGGACAAGATGGTGGCGGGTGTACTCTCGGGCTTTGCAACCTACACCAACACCGACCCCGTGATTTGGCGGCTGCTGACTGTCTTGCTCGTCTTGTTCTATGGCATAGGCTTCATCGCCTACATCGTTCTGGCCATCGTAGTACCTGAGGCCAAGACTCCAGACCAGTTGCTGCAGATGGAAGGCAAGGACGTAACGCCGCAGAATCTGGCTGATGTGGTGGTGGAAGACAAGCAGCCGGCACAAACGAATCGCGGATGCCTGGGTATGGTCTTTTCAGTGCTATTCTCGATATTCGCCATTTTCTTCGTGGCTATCGCCTCGATCGTAGGACTGGCGCTGCTGGTGAGCCTGCTGCTCATCATCGTCTCACTGGTCATCGTCTTCACCGTTCCTTCGGCATCCCGCATAAGCCTGCCGTTCGACATCGAGTATCTGAACCTGGGCGAACTGATCAATATCCATCCCTGGGTGGTGATTACCTTCATCATCGGCCTGCTGCTCGCCCTCTGCATCCCCCTCTATGCCATCGGCCACATGCTGTTCTCAAGGGCCGGGAAGGTGCAGCCGATGGGTGTCGGACAGCGCATCCTATGGATTGTACTGTGGGTGGCATCGTTGTGCAGCCTCTTCCCTGCACTCGTCTGGATACAGCAACAGGAGGCAGACCACTTTAAGTCTGAGATGATGGATACCTATTCTTATCAGGGAGTGATGATGAGCAGTCAGGACAAGAGATTCCTGCGAAAGGGTGGCTGGGACCTGATCAAGGCGGAGAACTGCGACCACTATACCTATAGCGGATACTATAACGGCAATCATAATGTGCGCTTTTTGGACACTTACAATGAAGACTGTCTGGAGGTGTTTCAGGCAGAGCACAAGGAGGCCGTCGAGCCCGGTGTATACCGTCTGGCATGTAGTGTCCGTGCCGAAGGCCCCGGCACTTTCGTCTATGCCGTCGGCGACAGTACCATACTGAAACCCATCCCCGCCCATGAAAGCCAAGACAATGTGCCTGAGATGGGCTGGTCTGCCATTAGCATTGACAGCATCGTTGTCACAGGCGACTTAATAGCCTACGGCCTTTCCTCCGACGAAGCCTTCACAGGCCAGCCGTGCCGAGCCCAATGGTTCTCAGCCACTGACTTTGTGCTCACCCGCATTGGCGATCTGCCAAAGAAATAAGACAAAAAATGAGTGTTTACGAAAAAAAGTTTGTGAAAGTGCGAGATATTTCACAAACTTTGTCGTATAACAAGTAGAAGTGAGACAACTGACAGAACAGCAGATTGTGGAAGCCGTCCGGCGAGGACGGCGCGAGGGGCAGGACGCAATGGTCTGTCGCTATGCTGAGCGAGTGTTCGCCATGATCGTCCGCCAGGTATCTGACGTGATGGATGCCGAGGAACTGGCACAAGACACCTTTATCCGGGCCTTCAGTCACATCGACCATTACGACCCGCAGAAAGCCTCGCTCTCCACCTGGCTCTGCCGTATCGCCTACCGCCTGACGCTCGACTTCCTGAAACGCCGTCGGCCGCTCATCGTCCCCATCGAGGACAGCGAGGTATGGCAGACAGACATCAGCGACGAGCAGTTGGAGTCGGAACTCTCCACAGGTCGCGAAGAGCGCATCCAGCGACTGCAGGAGACCATCGACGAACTGCCAGACGAAGAGAGGCTGCTGCTGACGCTCTACTACTTCGAGGACCGTCCGCTGACGGAGATCGCCTACATCACCGGCATCGAGCCCGGCGTCCTGGCCAACCGCCTCTATCGGACACGAAAGAAACTCCTTAGGAGATTGAAAATTGAAAATTGATGATTGAAGATATGGACAAGACATATAAGGACACGGATTTGCGCGAGGCCTTGCGACGCAAGTATGCCGAGACGCCCGGACTGCCAGCCGACTTCATGACGAAGATGCGGCAGCAGACGGAGACGGAGCCCGCCAGGAAGGTGACGCTCTGGCGCTGGATAGCCGCAGCAGCCTGCCTTATTATTTTAATAGGTATAGGCTTGACGATGGCCCCCTTCGGCAGCCAGACTAAGGATGCAAACCTGATGGCGAAGCAGGCAGAGACGGAGCCGACAGGCAGTCCGACGACGGTTCAGACTAAGGAAACAGTCAGTTCACCCCGTCTGAACAACCAGTTCATCCAGCCAGAACTGTCAGTCCAGACGGTCAGAACTATCGCAAACTCCCCCTCCAAGTCCGGACAAAGCCTGACGAAAGCCCCAGCGCAGCCTGTCTCCGAGTCTGTCACAAAGGATGAGCCCTCGACTGAACCGCTGCGCCCCACAGAGAACCTGCACTATGCCTCCTATAATCCGGCGGCAGACACCCTCTATCAGGCCCCCAGCCGCATGGACGAGTTCATTGTCAAGATGGCAGGCTATAACAAGGTGAAGGCAGTAGCCCTCGACTGCGCGTCCGGCTCAGCCGACAGCACGATTGTCAGCACCGCCTATGTCTTCGATGACAAGCAGGACTTCGATCTCTTCGCCCGACTGCTGCAGGCCGCCTGCTGGTACGACTCGAAGACCCCAGGCTACCTGCTGAACTTCTCCCACCAGCAGTTCTTCTTCACCCTGAAGGACCTCCGCAAGGGCGAGAAATACCTCTGGATAGCAGAGCGCCTCATGGACGGGCGCATCCTGCTCTTCAGCACCCACTCGCCGATAGAGACAGAAGTCTCTGCGGCCTGTTATCAGACATATCGCGAACAGCTGACGCATACCAACCCAAGTACATTACACTTTTAAAACGAAGCCGTATGAAGAAAATCTTTATCACAAGCCTCCTGGCGATGATAAGCCTCGCCCTGCAGGCACAACCAAACGAAGTGAAACTGACCTACTCACAGCAGGCAGACAAGTCTGGCGTGAAGGAGTATGCAAAGAGCGTGGGCATGTTCGTCGCCCGTCCAGAAGTGAAGACCGTCAAGGGCCGTTCCACCGCCGTGTGGCATATGACCAACATGGACTGGATCAAGGACTATTGCGAGGCCAAGGGCGTCACCATCGAGAAAGACTACCTGCGGATATTCCCAGAGATGGCCAACATGCCACTCGGCGACCAACCCATAATCCCTATGAGTTGGCGGCTGACGGAGGAGAACAGCGAGACGGTGCTGCATTGTTACTTCCGCATGCCTGCCGACGAAGTGACCAACCTGTGGCTGACCTCCGAGGAGACGAGTCTCGTAGACCAGGAGACAGGCATTCAATACCGCATCCGTCGTACAGAGCCTGATACCTACCGCAAGCACTTCACCGTCAAAGCGAAGAAGGGCGATGTGATTGACCTGAAAATCTTCTTCGCACCATTGCCTGATACGACCAAGGACATCAGGATCTACGGCATCCCTAACTGGGGCATGATGGGTATGCCCGTCACCATCCGCCAGCAATACCACGGAACGGCCCAGTATTATGATACCATCCCGCAGTTCCACAAGCCCCGTCTGCTCAAGGAGCACATGAGCGAGAACAAGCCCTACGACCGCCAGAACTGGAACACCTGGAAGGTGATGACAGACGCCCATCTGATCAAGCCGTTGGCAGACGGTACGATGGCCCTGTGGCGCACTCCCGAGGCTACCTATCTGGCCATCGGCTACGAGCAGAACTGGACCACCGAGTACTGGAGTTTTGAATACGACACCAAACTGATTGACGAGACTGGCCACCAGTACAGACTCCGTGAGGTGCTGGGGCTTCCTCTGGACGAACTGTTCTTCATGGAGGGTATGGCCGGCGACTATGTGGCCCACGTGCTGGTCTTCGACCCGCTACCCCTTGAACTCACGAAGTTCACCTATATCGCACCAGCCGGCGAACCCTTCAATGCCTGGGGTGCCAACTGGTCTGGCTGTGTGCTCCCGCTCGACGTCCAGACGCTCCGCCAGAACCAGAAACTGTTCGAATACCACCCAAGAGTCATCGTGAAATAAAAATGATTTTGATTCAATAAGAAAGGCCAACCCGGGTCCTGTGTGGCGCGTCGCGACGACGCGCTACACTTTAAGAAAAGAGATTTAACCATTAATACAAATAAAAGAAATGATCATCTACGAAAAGAAGTATCCGAAAAAAGCACATCTGATGACATTGATGCTGCTGATCCTCATCATCTCATTAGCGATTCTTAGCGTGGTAATAGCCAGAGCAGACTATATGCCAGCCGTTTGGAGGGTCGTACTGTTCGTCAGCAACACATTATGTCTGCTTACCATGTTGTTTACTTTCTGGTATAGGGCGAAGCGTTATATCGACCTCCGCGTCAAGGGTATGCCAGCCGTTGTCATGACTGACAGCGAACTGGAAATCTATAACGTCTTCGGCGAGAACACCATCATCCCCTGGGACGAGATTGCCGACTTCGAGCGCAACCGTTCCAAAGAATGGAAGACCTGCCGTCCTGTCTATAAGAACGAGCAGAAGAACAAACGTCGTTACTTCAAGAGAGCCTACAAGGACCTCATCGTCGTGGACTATCTCGACGTCTCCGAGAAGGAATTGCTCGAAGAACTCTGGAAGCATCTCTGATTATGAACATAAAACTATCACGATGAAAAATAGAGAATGTCCATATTGCCATCAGACTGTATCGTTGAAGCGGTGCCTCAAATATCTGCTGAGAGGTACAGACTATTCGACGGTCTGCGATCATTGTGGCAGAAGCATCAGATTGGCGAAAGAGCCGACACCGGGTTTCAAATACAGTTTCATTGTCGGGCTCCTGAGTATTTATCTGCCGATGCAAGTATGCTTATACGTCTTCCACACAACGTTCCTGCAGGCTTTGCTTTACAGCCTGCCAGTGGTCGCCGTGTCTTTGGTGGTGGTTGCCTATCTGACGCTTCGCAGTCTCTTCTTCGGCCTCTGACAAGTTAAAAAACGTAAAGTGTTCGTATCATTCATATAGAAGACGTATCTTTGCATAATCTATTCAAAAATACTTATTTCTATTATTAATGGTACAACAATGAAGAAACTGTTTATTCTGGCCCTTGGGCTCATCCTCTTCGCCAGTTGTAAGAAGAGCACCAGCCAGGAGTCCGCCATCATGCCGACGGACGACACCAGCATGTTTGTTACCCTGACTGATGCCGTGCCCGACGCCATTCTTGAGATCCGTTATTTCGGTACTTACAATTTCGTAGGTGACCGTATCGACGGCTATTTAGAGCCTACGGCCTTATTGACGAAACAGGCTGCCGACAGTCTCCGGGCCGTGAGTGATGATGTCGTCCGTCAAGGCTATCGCCTGAAGATCTACGACGCCTATCGTCCGCAGAAGGCCGTAGACCACTTTATGCGCTGGGCTCAGGAAATCTCTGATGTCCGCATGAAAACCTATTTCTACCCAGACCTCGACAAGAAGGTACTCTTCCCTCAGGAATATATCTGCGAGAAGAGCGGTCATACACGCGGTTCAACCCTCGACCTGACCCTCTTCGACATGACGACGGAGAAGGAACTCGACATGGGAGGCACCTTCGACTGGTTCGGACCGGAGAGTCATCCAGACTTCTGCGGTAATCCTGAGACTGGCGAATATACAGGAGACAACAGCAAGAGTCCGGCAGGCCGCAGCATCACCGCCGAGCAGTTCAAGAACCGCATGATTCTCCGTCAGGCGATGCTTCGTCACGGCTTCAAACCCTTCGATACCGAATGGTGGCATTTCACGCTGAAGGACGAACCCTTCCCCGACACGTATTTCACCTTCCCCGTCAGGCAATTGACAAATGAGCAAGGATTTTGTGTTAAATAATCATAAAACACTTACCCGTTGAACATAAAACAGAGGCTGGTACGGAAAAATGTTCGTACCTTTGCAGTCCGATTATTGGGGAGAGACTTAGAATCCCCGGGATTGAAGTGTGAATAGCGGCGTCTTTGGCCGGGCGCAGCGGTTCGTGAATCGACAGTCCATACAACCTGGAGGGGCGAGGCCCTGAAAGGAACGTTCGTTAGACTTGCAGCCGGGCTTTAGACTCCTGGATGTAGGTTTATGTGCGTGCAAAAATTAAGTAAAACTGTTTTTTAGTAGTAAAATTAGAAGAAATGAACACTTTAAGTTACAAGACTATTTCCGTGAATAAGGAAACAGCAAAGAAGGAGTGGGTGGTAATCGATGCCACAGACCAGGTCGTTGGTCGTCTCGCTTCTAAAGTAGCCAAGTTGATCCGCGGAAAGTACAAGCCAACTTTCACCCCGCACGTTGACTGCGGTGACAACGTCATCCTTATCAATGCCGATAAGGTGGTATTCACTGGTAAGAAAGAGACCGACAAGGTCTACACCCGCTACACGGGCTATCCCGGCGGCCAGCGTTTCCAGACACCTGCCGAACTGCGCAAGCGCAACGGTGGTGTGGAGAAGTTCCTCCGTCATGCCGTAAAGGGTATGCTGCCCAAGGGTCCCCTCGGACGCAGCCTGCTGAACAACCTCTATATCTACGAGGGTACCGAGCATCCCCATGCCGCTCAGCAGCCGAAGACGATTGACATCAACCAGTACAAGTAATGGTTTATAGTTTAAAGTTTAAAGTTTATAGACAATGGAAGTAATCAACGCAATAGGTCGTCGCAAGAGTTCCGTAGCCCGCGTATATGTTTCTGAGGGTACAGGCAAGATCACGATCAACAAGAAGGAATTAGAGACTTATTTCCCCTCAGCCATCCTGCAGTATGTGGTGAAGCAGCCGCTGAACCTGCTCGAGGTCGCTGAGAAGTATGACATCAAGGTTAACCTCGACGGTGGCGGTTTCACAGGTCAGAGCCAGGCTCTGCGCCTCGCCATTGCCCGCGCCCTGGTGAAAATCAACGAGGAGGACAAGAAGCAGTTGAAGGATGCCGGATTCCTGACACGCGACAGCCGCGAGGTAGAGCGCAAGAAGCCGGGTCAGCCAAAGGCACGTCGTCGCTTCCAGTTCAGTAAGCGTTAATCATACTGGACTACGTTTAGTATCTAAACTGAGTGGACCCTGGTTATTATTTCTAGTTCCAACTAGTCTACTAGTTCAACTAGTAAACCTAGTACACCTAGGCTACCACTTGGCTGATTCTGGACAAAAGAATTAAAAAGAAAGTAAACAACAAAAAGATTTTAGTAAAATGTCAAGAACAAATTTTGATCAGTTACTCCAGGCAGGCTGTCATTTCGGCCACCTGAAGCGTAAGTGGAACCCAGCCATGGCTCCCTACATCTATACCGAGCGTAATGGTATCCACATCATCGACCTGCACAAGACGGTTGCCAAGATTGACGAGGCTGCCGACGCCCTGAAGCAGATTGCCAAGAGTGGCAAGAAGATTCTCTTCGTCGCTACTAAGAAACAGACCAAGGAAGTCATCGCCGAGAAGGCCACCAGCGTAGGCATGCCTTACGTCATCGAGCGCTGGCCCGGTGGTATGCTCACCAACTTCCCCACCATCCGCAAGGCCGTGAAGAAAATGGCTAACATCGATAAACTGATGCAGGATGGTACCTACTCCAACCTCTCCAAGCGCGAGTTGCTGCAGATTACACGTCAGCGCGCCAAACTCGAGAAGAACCTCGGTTCCATCGCCGACCTGACCCGCCTTCCCAGCGCCCTCTTCGTGGTTGACGTGCTGAAGGAACAGATCGCCGTGCGCGAGGCTAACCGTCTGGGTATTCCCGTGTTCGGTATCGTCGATACCAACTCCGACCCCAACAACATTGACTTCGTGATTCCCGCCAATGATGACGCCAAGGACAGCGTAGAGATCATCCTCAACGCCTGCTGTGCAGCTATCGCCGAGGGTATCGAGGAGCGCAAGGTTGAGAAGGTCGACGAGAAGGCTGCTGAGGCTCAGGCTGAAGGCGACGACGAGGAGGTCAAGGAAGTGAAGCCCAAGCGCGCTGCCCGTAAGCCCCGCAAGGCCGCCGAGGCTCCCGCTGCCGAGGAGGCTCCCAAGGCTGAGGAGGCTGCCCCCGCTGCTGAGGAAGAGGCTCCCGCCGCTGAGTAATCATTAGTTTATAGTTTAAAGTTTATAGTTTATAGAATTATGGCAATTTCAATTGACGATATCAAAAAACTTCGCGCTATGACCGGCGCAGGTCTGGCCGACGTGAAGAAGGCTCTGACTGAAGCCGAGGGCGATTTCGACAAAGCCAAGGAACTGCTCCGTGAGCGTGGACTGGCCATCGCTGCCAAGCGTAGCGACCGTGAGACATCCAATGGTTGTGTACTCGTTAAGGCTGCTGACGGCTTCGCCGCTATGCTTGCCCTGAAGTGCGAGACTGACTTCGTGGCCAACGGTGCCGACTTCATCGCTCTGACCCAGAGCATCCTCGACGCCGCCATCGCCGCCAAGGCTGCCGACCTTGAGGCTGTGAAGGCTCTCGACATCAACGGTCAGACCGCTCAGGAGGCTGTCACACAGCGTTCTGGTATCACTGGTGAGAAGATGGAACTCGACGGCTACCTGACACTCGAGGGTGACAACATCGAGGTGTACGATCACATGGGCAAGCACACCCTGTGCACCATGGTTCAGACCAACAAGCCTGCCGCTGAGCAGGGTCACCTTGTGGCCATGCAAGTGGCTGCCATGAAGCCCGTGGCTCTCGACGCTCAGAGCGTTGACCAGAAGATCCTCGACGAGGAGTACAAGACCGCCGTTGAGAAGACCAAACTGGAGCAGGTGGAGAAGTTCGTGGAGATGAAGATCAAGAAGGCCGGCATCAATCCCAACCTCGTTGACTCTGAGGATCACATCGAGAGCAACATGGCTAAGGGTTGGCTCACCAAGGAGCAGGCTGACGAGGCCCGTAAGATCATTGCCGATGCAAAGGTCGAGGGTGAGGCTCAGTTGAAGATGCCGATGATCGAGAACATCGCCAAGGGTCGTGTGAACAAGTTCCTGAAGGAGAACTGTCTGGTGGACCAGGAGTTCCAGTTCGGCGACGGCGACAAGGCTACTGTAGCCCAGTGGCTTGCCAAGCAGGACAAGGATCTTAAGATCGTTGCCTTCAAGCGCTTCACACTCGTTGCAGATTAATCCCTTCGGATTTAAGCATAATGAATCCCCCGCCTGACTTTGTTCAAGCGGGGGATTTTTATGCCTTCTTTAAATCTGTTAGTCTGTGCATGACCCAGCCACGCTGCTCACGATGAAGGCTCAAAACAAGGCCTAAACTCGAGTTTAGGCCGTTTGAAATTACTTGAAGATCTTCTGGGCGAACATCGTCAGGTAGATGCGCCAGTTGCGCCAGATATGGCCGCCTTCGGTCTCGACGTACTCATATTTGTAGCCCTTCGAGTCCCAGTAGTTGCGCAGGTCGACAGTGGCCTGATAGAGGAAGTCGGTCTTGCCCATACCCATCCAGTAGAGCCTGGGCTTGCTGCCGAAGAGACGGGCAGACTGCTGGGCGAAATCGGGATCGGCCTTGATCTGCTCAGCAAAAGGTTTGCCCATGATTTGCCCTGTACCCAGATGCAAACCGGCAGAGAAGAGACCATAGTAATCAAACGTGTTGGGATAGAGCAGGCTGACGTGGAAGGTGTGACCGCCACCCATGGAGAGTCCGCAGACAGCACGTCCGGCACGGCTCTTGATGGTGCGGTAGTTGGCATCGACATAATTCACGATGTCCATGAAACTCTCAGGGATAGATGCTACTGCAGGCTCGGTAGGACCAGTACCGCTATCGCGGAAGCCAGGGGTGTACATACCCCAAGACCACTCACCAGGGGCAGCCTGGCAGTTGGGGTTACCATTCGGCATGACCACGATCATGGGCTTGGCCTTACCAGTTGCAATCAGGTTGTCCAGGATCTGTGCAGCACGTCCGAGTTCGCTCCATGCGTTCTCATCGCCTCCGGCACCATGCAGGAGGTAGAGCACAGGGTACTTGCCGCCCTTGTCATAGCCAGCGGGGGTATAGATGGTCATACGGCGCTGCATCTTCAGCGTGGGGCTGGGATACCACACCTTCGAGAGATTGCCGTGAGGCACTTCGTTCACACGATAGAGGTCACCCTTGTCACCCTTCTCGTCGCTGACAATAAAGATGTTGGTGAATGAGACGATGTCGCGGTTCACGTAGATGTTGGCAGGATCCTTCACTCCCGTCATACCGTCGATGTTGAAGGTGTAACTGTACATCTCAGGGGAGAGTTTGTCGGTAGTATAACTCCACACGCCGTTCTTGCCCTCTTTCAGGGCAGCCACGCCTGGGGCTTCGTACTTGCCAAAGCCCTCCACCTCGATGGTCTGCGTGGGCAGGAAGTCGCCTGTCACCTCGACCTTGACGGCCTTAGGGGCAAAGAGATTAAAGGTCACTGTGCCGTCCTTGTTGACGACGGGAGATTGAACACTGGCACTGTTGAAGAGTTTCTCCTGTGCCGAGGCACTCATGCAGCATACGGCTGCAAGGGCCAAACAAACGAATGATTTTCTCATATCCGGTTTCATTTATTGATAGATTTGCTCGTTTTCTCGTTTATCGCCGCAAAGATACGAATAAAATGTGAAGTTTGCAAATTATTAGTAGGTTTTGTCTCTTATCCTCTTGGTTAAACCAGAAAAAACTACTATCTTTGCAGCCATGCTGACGGAAAAGACGATGGAGAAGTTGCGAGTGCTCGCAGAGTCGGCGAAGTACGATGTGTCGTGCTCGTCGAGCGGCACCGTGCGCAAAGGCAAGCAGGGGATGGTGGGCTCGACGGTGGGAGGCGTGGGCATCTGCCACTCGTTTGCCGACGACGGGCGCTGCATCTCGCTGCTGAAGGTGATGCTGACGAACTACTGCATGTACGACTGCGCCTACTGCATCAATCGTCGTACGAACGACATCAAGCGCGCCACGCTCTCCGTCTCGGAACTGGAGGAGATCACCATGGAGTTCTATCGCAGGAACTATATCGAGGGACTGTTTCTGTCGAGTGGCGTGGTGAGGAATCCTGACTATACGATGGAACGGCTGACGGCTATCGTGCGCGACCTCCGGACGGTGCACCGCTTCAACGGCTATATCCACCTGAAGACCATCCCCGGGGCTTCGCAAGAACTGTTGCAGGAGGCAGGGCGCTATGCCGACCGAATGAGCATCAACATCGAGATTCCCAAGGAGGAGTCGTTGAAGGCCCTGGCTCCCGAGAAGAACCATCAGAGCATCTTCCTGCCCATGTCGCAGATTCAGCAAGGGGTATTGGAGAATAAGGAAGACCGTCGTAAGTTCCGCCATGCACCTCGTTTTGTGCCTGCCGGGCAGTCTACGCAGATGATCGTGGGTGCCACGAAGGAGAGCGACCTTGATATCCTGAAGATGTCGAACGCCATGTACCAGCAGCCCACCATGCGGCGTGTCTACTACTCCGGCTACGTCAGTGTGAACACCTACGACCCTCGTCTGCCCGTCTTGAAGCAGCCACCACTGGTGCGCGAGAACCGTCTGTATCAGGCAGACTGGCTCATGCGCTTCTATCATTTCAGTGTCGATGAGATTGTCGACGACGCCCACTCGCACCTCGACCTCGATGTCGATCCTAAGTTGGGATGGGCGTTGAGACATCCTGAGGCTTTTCCTGTGGATATCAACAAGGATGACTATGAGCGCATCCTCCGTGTGCCAGGCATCGGCGTGAAGAGTGCCATCCTCATCGTGAACTCGCGCCGCTTCAACCGTCTGACAAGTTACCACCTGAAGAAGATGGGGGTTGTGATGAAGAAGGCGAAGTATTTCATCACCTGTGGTGAATTGACCTCCGCCTTCTCACAACCAATTATCGGCATCAACGAACTGCGTCCTGAGCGTCTGCGGCCGTTATTGCTCTCTAAGACCCAGCAGAAGCGGGCCGCTGAGGAACAGCAGCTGACACTCGATTTCAAAGACTGACCTCTGGCACCACCTGACCATCGAGCAGGTTGATGATGCGCTGGGCATAGCCGGCATCGCGCTCAGAGTGGGTCACCATCAGTACGGTCGTGCCTTCCTGGTTCAGTTGGGTGAGCAGTTGCATCACCTCCAGACCGTTCTTAGAGTCGAGGTTACCCGTAGGCTCATCGGCAAGGATCAGTTTGGGGTTCATCACCACGGCACGGGCTATGGCCACGCGCTGCTGCTGACCACCAGACAGTTGCTGAGGGAAGTGGTGGGCACGGTGACTGATGGCCATCCGGCGCAGCACTTCTTCAACACGTTGCTTACGCTCCTTCTTCGGCACTCCCAGATAGGTTAATGGCAACTCAACATTCTCTTCTACATTCAATTCGTCAATCAGGTTGAAGCTTTGGAACACGAAACCAATCTGACCCTTGCGGACTTTCGTGCGCTGACTCTCCTTGAGCGAGCCCACATCCTCGCCATCGAGCCAATACTTGCCACTGGTAGGGTTGTCGAGCAAGCCTAATATATTTAATAAGGTAGACTTGCCACAGCCCGAAGGCCCCATGATGGCCACAAACTCACCTTTCTTCACTTGGAGCGATACGCCGCCCAATGCTACGGTCTCCACCTCTTCCGTGCGGAACACCTTCTGAATGTTTTCAAGTTTAATCATCGTTTATTCTGTCTTAATATTGTTAATCGGATTCTCAGAAGCAGCGCGCCAGCTCTGGATGATAACGGTGAGCAGGGAAATGATGAAGCAGGTAAACCCAGCAGCAGCGAATATCCAGGGGCTGAGCGCGATGCGATACGAGAAGTTCGAGAGCCAGTCACTCATGATGTAATATGAGATGGGCACGGCAATGACGAACGATATCAGCAAAGGAATGGAGAACGTGCGGAGCATCAGCACCAACACCTCGCCCGATGTGGAGCCCATCACCTTGCGGATGGCAATCTCCTTCTGCCGCTGACGGATGAAGAAGAGCGACAACCCCACGTAGCCCAACACCGAGATGACGATGGCAATGAGGGTGAAAAGTGTGATGATTTTCAACGTGTTCTGCTGGTCCTCGAAAGTTTCGGAGATACCCTCTTCCAAACTGCTGACATACCAAACCAATTCTTCTTCAGAGACACCCAGTCCTCTCAGCATTTCGTCGAAAGCGGTCTTTGCCTGCTTATCTCCATTTGTCTTGACGAGGAAGTTGGGATTATCTACATGCTCCTGCAGGCGGATGGCGAAAGGTTCTGCTTCGTGTAGCACGTTGATGCGATGGAAGTCCTTAATGATACCGCAGATGGGGGCCGTCTCGTCTTTGCCCCAAACCATCTCGCGGTCATCATCCGACAACTCCAACCTCCGCTTGGCATCCTCATTCAGATAGTAGCCATCGCTGGTGTTACCATAGTCTTGGAGAATATCCAGTCCATAGAGGCTGAAGGCCGTTGAGTCCAAATCGGTCAGGAACAGGCTCGTCAGTTTGTCGCCGTTCGTAATACTTCTTATGCTACTGCTATAGGTGACAAAGGTCGTTCCACTATACTCACCGATTCGCTCTACGAAAGGCATCTTCTCCAACAGACTCCTGACAGTCAGGCTTTTACCATCAGGTGTATTCACATAATAGAGTCGTTCCGTATTGAATCCTAATGGCGCATGAATAAGGTGATTTAGTTGTAACCAGATGACAAGGGCAGAAGTCAGCATCGTGATGGTGACGACGTTCTGCAGGATGATAAACACCTTGCCCAGCACCATCTTAGAGCGATAGCGGAAGCTGCCTTTCACGATGTCGATGGGCTGGAAACGCGAAATCTGCCACGATGGCATGATGCCAGAGATGATGCCAGTCAGTAAGACGAACCCCATGCTGACACCTACAGTGTCCAAACGAATATCATTCATCAGGTCAATCTTACCCTTGAACAGTTCGGCAGCTTCGCCTTGGAAACAGCAGGCTAAGACGAAACCTGCGACAAAACAGAAAGTCACCATCAGCGTAGACTCGACTATTAACTTCAGGGAAATGCTGCGCTGACTGCTGCCAAAGAGGCGTCGCGTGGCCATCTCCTTGGCGCGGAAGCCTGTATTGGCGACGGTCAGGTTGATATAGTTACTGACAGCGAAGAATAGGATGGCCAGCACGGCGGCCAAAAGGATATGGAGTCGCGTCTTGTCACCTTTCTGCATACCATAGCCATTGTTCTGCGGTGCAAACATAATGTCGGTCAGTGGTGTTGCAAAGAACTCTTGATTGTCCATATGCGCCCACATATAGTTCTTGGCCAGATAGTCTTCTATCACTTTTTTCTTGGCATCAAGTGTCGCGCCCGGATGCAACATGAGAAATGCTTTGCAGGCTCCCGTACTACTATATGCGAAAGAATGGGGTCTGAGCGTATAGCCCATCACCTGAGGGAAACGCTCCATGTTGGCAATGAGTTGTGTCTCATTGGGCAGTACCGTACGGTCGAAATCCTTAACGATGCCACTGACGGTATAGACCAACGTCGAGTCGTACGGATCTTCGTGGTTCATGAAGACAGAGCGCTTGCCAACAATCTGCAATGATTCGCCGATGGGATCCTTCTCACCAAAGAGACGCCGAGCCAGTCTTTCCGTGATAACGCACTTGTCTGGCGCATCGAGAACAGTCCGTTTGTCTCCCTTCGTTAATTCAAAATCGAAGAAGTTGAAGAATGTCGAGTCTGCCAGCATAATGATGCCATTCTCCTTATCTCCATCCTTCACCTCTTGCTGACCATATTTTATCCGTCCGTTCTGACTCATCACGCAACAGGTCTGCTCTATTTCCGGGCACATCTCTTTAATTTCTTGTGCAGCTTGCGGCCACATAAAGAAGTCCTCGCCACTACCCGTCAGGTAGATACGGTCGGCATTCTTGTGCCACGAATCGATACTATACTGGCGCCAGGTGTAGTCGCCCATCAGGATGATGAACATCAGCGACACCACCAGTCCTGCTATATTTATTAAGGTATATAGCTTGTTGCGCGAAAGGAATCTGAAATAACTCTTCATATTTATGTTCTTTTGTTCTTATGTCTAAAAATGACACTGCAAAATTACGCCATAAAAACGAATCCGCCAAGGCTTTTCACCCTGGCGGAAGCAGATTGTCTAATAATTAGACAACTCAGCGTATGATTATTAGACAACTTGAGGTTAAATATGTTAGAAAAAGCGGAGAGAATGTTAAAGGCTGGTGCTCGTCAGTATTTTTATGCCTATCTTTGTACCCGATTACAAGCCCTTCATGGGGGATTCCTAAGATGAAGAAACTACTGTTATTGTTGATGGCTTTGGGCTTATCCGTATTCTGCTCTTACGCTCAGACAGAGCTTAACGACAGCGTTAAGCCCCAAACTTACCATCTGGAATCAAACTTGAAACCGCAACTCATGATGAGTTCCCCACAATACGATGCCGGTTTACTGCAAAAGCCCCATGAATCGTTATCACTCAATCCGCAGGCTACCAAACTCGATGTATCGCCTAGTCTCTATGATAACCGTAGGGGAAGTTGGGAAATCAATACCATGCAAGGCGGTAAACTGTTTCAGCCCTGGCGTGGTGCATACATCGTTGCCAGTGGTGGCGTGAATGTCATGCCTGGACTTCTGGACCGCGAGTCAGGAGCCTTGACCCTGCAACAGAATTTAGGACGATGGACATTCTCGGCTTCGGTGCTTGCCGATAAATACCGATTTTCAAGCATGGGGTTCTTGGAAACGCGCTATGGGGTAGGAGGTACTGTCGGCTATCGGGTTAACGAGCGCCTCTCGCTGCATGCCTTTGGCTATTATTATGCCAACTCGTCGATGATTAGTCCGATGGTCAAACCTTATCTCGCTACTTCAACCTATGGCGGCTATGCCGATATCCGGGTTTCTAAGTATTTCGGCGTTGATACTGGTGTGAGACGTTACTTGAATCCCATGACAGGCAAATGGGTTACCGATCCTATTGTTAGTCCATACATCAAGATCAACGGCAAACAGAAGATCGGATTCGATTTTGGCAGGCTGCTTAAAGGTCTTATTTGGGGCAACGACGAGAACATGCTTCCCAGAGGCCCCGTAAGAATGGGACCTCCTCCTCCAAGACGATGAATTGAAGAAGAAAACATGGTTCACCGTTTGGTGTACCACCAATTGGTAGCCTATTTCCCCTTTGTTATGCCGCCCACTACATCACTATTGTCAATGGTGGTCTCAGTTTTCTTGACGCTGGCCTTCAACTTGCCAAAGCGATAGGATATAGAAAAGTTTATCATGCTTGCGCGATTTGCGCTGTCGCTATAGCCAAGTATGTCGCCTTGAGTGGTGCAGTCTGTATAGTGACGGTATTTGCGGAACAAATCGTTGGCAGTGATGCGTACCGTCAGTCTGTCTTCGTTGAGGAACGACCGCTGCAGCGAGCAGCCATAACGATTCCAGGAGCGCGAATAGCTATATACATTATTGATCGAATGGCCCATCTCGCCATACGTATAGGCCGTGAGGCGCAGTTTCCAAGGCAGCTTCTGACTGCCGTTAAGATAATAGAAACCAGAATAGCCCTTCTGACTGAGGCCGATGCTTGGATTCTCTATCTTGTCATCCCACAGATTGAAATTGGCAGAGAGCGTTGTACCCTTGAAAGGTTTCCACTGCACATAACCCTCCAGCTGCCATCGCGTCAGCTTCTCGATGTTGCCGTAAGTCTGATAGCGCACATCGTCCTTGGCATAGATCAGCCGCCCGATGCCATCACTATAATACTTAAAGGCAGGTGCCAGTTGTAGTGTCAGCCATTGGCTTATATATGAATAAATAAGGTGAATGGCCTGATTTCTGCTACTGCTCAATTCAGGATTGCCATACTGTACCTGCATGGGCGAATTGATGACAGCAGGATTCAGATAGGAGATGCCTGGGCGATTAATACTGGTGATGTAGCCCAGCTTCAGTGAATGGGCATCGCTGATCTGATATTTCACGCTGACTTGTGGCACCCAGTCATTCAGATGCCTCCCAAAACTCTCATCCGAGCCATCAGGATAAGCCCCCTTCATATAGCTGTGCTCAAAGCGCAGACCTGCACGAGTCGACCATTTCCCTATCTGCATGATGTAGTCGGCATAGGCTGCTGCCACCTGAGTGGTATGCTCGAACTCACTACTATATGACGGATAGGGCGTAGCAGCATAAAAGTCCTGAACCGTATGACTGGTATTACCACGATAGATGTATTTGATACCCGCTTCTAGCTTATGGCCTTCAGCGATAGGTCGAAGCCAGTCTGCCTGAAATGTGTGCTCCGTAAAGCGTTCTCGCAGGTTCTGCAACTTGCTTGTATAATCGAATGGCGCATTCTGAAGGTCTGTATAGCTGCTTTCCTGTTCTGTGTGTTGACGCGTCAGGGCGAGCATGTAAGAGAGAGTGAAAAGCTCGCCCTTCCGTCGCGTCTTGTGCTGATAGTCCAGTCGTCCGTTCCATGAATGGTGGCTGTAGCCAGGCATCCAGTAGTTGTCCCGATACCTATAGAGCAGGCTCTTGTCTGGGGCATACATCTGCGTCAATCCCCCGCCATTCACATCCAGATTATAGAAGTATCCGCCTAATGAGGCCGAAAGCAGGTTCAGCGAGTCGATATCATAGCTGGCATCGATATCGGCATAATGAATATAGCCTGGATTTGAACTCTCATTCATTCCCTTCATGATGTTTCCAGAAGATACGTAGGTACGTTCCACTTCGCTTTTGTTTTCCGTCTCCTTGCTCGACATGCCTCCATACCCGTAATCCACAGAGACGATGACCTTACCCATCTGGGTGGTCAGATAGGCTCCCAGATTGGGGTGATTCAGCGTGGTATAGGCTCCTGTTACGGATCCTGTAACACCATCTATCCTCCTTCCATCCACCATCACTATGTTCAGGATAGCGTTGACACCCTCTGCATCCTCTCGTGCGCCAGGGTCGGTGATAACCTCAATACGTTTTACCATAGAAGCAGGCATCGCTTTCAGCACCTCTTTGACATTTTTCGTCAGACTGGGGTCATAACGCCCATTCTTGTAGATTTTGAAACCGCTATTGCCCTTCACCTTGATGTTGTCCTCACCGTCAACCGTTACCATAGGCACCTTGCGCAACATATCCATCACGGTGAGCGTCTTCGATTCCTCATCAGCCTGCACGTCATAGCCTATACGGTCTATCTCCTGCTTAATAAGCTGGCGCTGGGCCTTGATCTCTATACCTTCTAGTTCCTTGTTCCATGTGATGGAGTCGTTACTTACGTTGGTTGAATCTGCCTGAGTCTGGGCCGCAGCCTCCCCTACTCCCGCTGCCAGAAGCAGCAGGAGTGCCATTATTCCAATATGTTTCATCGGTTTACTTCTTTAGCCGTTCGATACTCGCTTGGAACATTTCTTGTAAGAATTCATCGTTGGTAGCCTTCTTCACTTTTTCAAGTTCTTTGATTACCATCTTCTTCTCCATATCGTCCAATGCGTCGGCCTTCTTGCACATCTTGTATATGTGCGAGGCATAGTAATTAGATGCTGTGCTATTGGGGTCCTTCAGAAAGAGGTTCTTGAAGGTATTGAACTGGCTGAGCCATGATTCAGAACCGATGCTACTGCTAACAAAGGTGGAGTCGCTGCCAAAGGCAGACAAGCCATCACCCATCGAGAAGAATTTGTTAAATAAATCGGAATCTCCATACGAAAAACCGTTAGCACTCAGTTTCACGTCATTGCCGTTGATTCTAATGATTCTCCCCTTTTTCCCACCCTCACGATACTGTTGCGTAGTAGCGTAGGTCACGATGAGTTTTCCTACAATTTCTTTTTCGTCTTTGCGCCATTCCATAGCGTATGCATAACGATGAGTCTTGCTCATATCTTCCGGATCAAGGAAAAGCGCGTAGATATAGCGTGAACCCTTGATGTCACCCAAAGGATAGCCGCTGTCATCACCACCTACGGCCAGACTCGTGTAGTCGTATGACTTCTTGCTGGATACCGTTTTAAGGCTGTAGGCTTTCTCTTTGTCCTGTTCAAAGGCACGCTCTACATTATCTACCAAGTCGTGGTGAGATATGGGTATTGTAAACTCGTAGACATCCAATTGTCCCTCCTTGACACCTGTTCCCGGGTTTTTATTCAGTTTGTGACTACTTTCCACTTGTGCTGGTTCACTTGTTATCAAAGCGTTGAAGGCATGCTTGATAAACGCTTGTGCATGGGATGTGAAAGGCATCAGCATTAGAATGCCGGCTGCCAGAAATTGTTTATTCTTCATAAGCTAAATACTTTGTTTGTTCGTTAATATATAGGATGGTACCATCTTCTTGTTCCACAGGAATATACCCGAGAGACAATAATCGTGCCTCTGTGAGTTCTTGCCGGCATTGTGTGATCTGCTCTTCAGCCTCTTGCTGTCCTTTTGCTGCCTCAGCCATCAGATTGTATGTCTTGGCATAGTCGTTGATGGTGGGTTCTGTCTTACGCAGACGGCGTTTCCTGGACTGCATAGGACGAGGCTCATCACGTATGATTTCTACAGAATCGGTCTTTCGATCCATTTCTGTCTCTCTCGGCTGTATTGCCCTTGCTGTGTCTGTCTTAGCCGTGAGAGCAGCGTTGTCAGGTTGCAGGTCGACTTGTTCAGATGGTACTGCCATATAAAGCAAGCCTGCGACAGCTGCTGCAGCTACACCCAAGAAAGCCCATCTTCTCTTTTGCCGCTTTGGTTTCATCGCCTCTATCTCGCTAAAGAGTTGCCGATAGTCCTCCCATTCTTGGGGTACATTCCCGCTGTGGAAATAATGAGCAAGAATGTCTTCTTCTTCCAGCGTCGAAGTGCCGTCCATATACTTGTCCAGCAACTTTGCGATATATTCCTTTGTATACTTTATCATCGTTTATTCCTCCGTTTTATTTCTTCTAATAATGATCGTCGTGCCCTTGCCAGCAGGGTGCTAACCGATGTCGTTTCGATGCCCAGCATCTGGGCTATTTCCTCGTGACTTCGCCTCTCCACTTGTCGCATATATAATAAGGTACGTTGTGTGGTGGGCAGTTGCTGGAGTCTTTTAGTCAGCCAGACATCGTCTTCTTTCATCTCCAACTCATCGAGTGGACTGGTATTCAGACTGATAATCATGGCCTCGTCCAATGTCTCTGAGGGTTTTCGTCGCCAATGGTTTCTCAGCATGTGTCTCGCCATCAGAGCAACAATAGCCTCTATCGAGCGGTATTGCTCCAGTTCGTCGTGCATTTGCCACAGGCGGAGCATCACATCCTGGGCGATGTCTTCTGCTTCGTCTTTGCCCGCTCCGTAGCCGATGCAAACGCTGAGAGCCTTCTGTCGCCACGTGCGGGCTTGCTGTTCAAATGCTATTCTGTCCATGCTTTTATTCCGCTGTACATTGATAAGACACAGAAACAAGTCAATGTCAAACTTTATTTAATATTACTTAACTCTTTTACCCTTCTGACCAGTTATTTGAAACAAAATCTCTTCATACTTGCTTTTTTCGTGCAAAGGTATGAAGAGATTCTTAATCTAATGAATTATCTGCTTGACATTTGTCTGACAATTCGCTGACAGTCGGCTAACTATCTATGTTTCCGTAAGCAAAGGTTCTGTCTGATTCTGTCTTGGGTTCGAATTATTCTTCGTTGAGCTGGAAGTAGGTCAGATACCCAAACTCATTGTCCTGCCAGAAGTCATCGAAATCCTGCAACAGGGTGTTGCCTTCGTAAATGCCTGCGACATCAAACTGGAAGACACTCTGATTAGCAAACGGCTTGCCCGCATCCAGATCGGCTTTCGACAGAAGGAAATAGGTCTGGGAGTTTAGTTTCAACACCAAGTGATGATCAGCCCCGCCGTAATGAAGTGTGAGCGGAATGGCCGCAGGCTCAAAGCCCCAGTTGGCATCGCCGTTGTCCTGCAGATTGTAGAAGCGATAGTCGACCAGAAAGTCCACATTGGGAGCGCCGGCCAGAGCCTCAGCCAAAGCCCGGTCTGCCACCACGTTCGAGAGCAGGCTCACAGGGTAGTCGTGGAAACAGACGGAGTGCATGGTCAGGTCAGTGACCGTCATCTGCACGCCCTCCTTCTTGACGGCCTTGGTGTCGCTGCCGCCATCGTTGTAGATGATGACATAGGTTCCCTTGTATTCGCCCGCTATGGCTTTGGCGTAGTCCTCCTTCTGCTTCGTCGTCATGCCGTGAAACACAGGGTCGCTGCTACAGGCTGCGAAGGTCAGGGCAGCCAGCAGCGCAAAGAAGAGTTTTCTCATCACAGTCTTTCTCATTTTAATTAACTACTATGTGTTAAACGCATTGCAACATCGTTTTATTGTGTACGTAGCCGCTCTTCCCTGTTTGGCGATTGTTTGTTTCAGTCTATTGCTGTAGTACAGCAACATACGGAACAGAGAGTGCGGGCCATGTCGTTCAGGGAGAGGCATTGGCTGCGGCTGATGGTTGTGCGCTCGTTGTGGTGCTCCCACGGCGCGAGGATGAGCAGCTGCCCTCGGGCACAGGCCTCCATGCGCTGCCCGCCCGGCTTGGCCAGGTCAGTGAAGCCGTTCTCCTGCAGATAGACAAGGGGGAAGCCTTGCTCAAAGGCGGCACGCATCACAGCCTTCTCGCCCGGCGAGATGGAGGGCGATACCAGCACAGCGCCCCTTGCAGCGGCTTTCGTAAAGTAAGCCACACGCTCATGTATCTCAGCCTCCGTCAGTCGGCGGGAGCATTGCACCTGCAACAAGACCGGCCGCTGCAGGAGGAACCGGTTGCCGATGGCAGAGAACGACATGTTTCCAACGGTCAAGTCCCTCTGTATGCGGAAGAGGTCGGGGTGCTCCCGCTTCATCAGCAGTCGGCGCGGGTTGTCACGCAGGTAGTCGTTCCAGCGCTTCAACTGGTCTTTTTGCAGCAGGAGCTTGTCGTTGTAGCTCGGCTCAAAGAGCAGGCCGTGCTTGCGGTCTTCTTTCTTCTGTCCTGTTTGTTGCTGTAATACAGCAACAGACGCAACAGAGGGAACGAGGGCGCGGAAAGCCTTGTTACAGCCCTGCTTGAAGCCGAGCAGCACCTTGCCCAGCGGCTTGTCGATGCGCTCCTTCACAAAGAGGATGCCGTGGAAATGGTCGGGCATCAGCTGAAAGGCCAGCACCTCTATTTGCGGGTAGCGTAGGGCTATTTCATGCCAGCACTGCTCCACGCAACGCCCCAGCTCTGTGGGCTCGGTGCGCGGAAGGTCTGGGGAGCCTGGCTGCCCGTCGCTCCTGCCTACGACCTGCCCTAACAAAGGGCGGCGGTCCTCAGTCACCATCGTAATCATATACATCTGCCGTTCCTGATAGTCGTGCCCCACCATACGGCGATGCATCGAAGGGACCTTCTCGCCGGCAAAGGCTTTCTGTTTCTCGTAGGTTTCTTGGTCCATACAATGTCTTCTTATTTTATTGAGAAACGCTCACAACCTTCATTTTATTGTGTTCATGTTTTATTGTTTCTGGTTTTGTTTATAGTTACTCGTTCTTGATGCTGTTGACGGGATTCTCGGTGGCAGCGCGCCAGCCTTGGAAGGCAGCAGTGAGGACGTTGACAGCAAGGACAATGAGCAGCGAGAGCAGCAACGGTAGGAGTTGCATCTGGATGCTGAGGCCAGAGATGCTGCCCACCTTGGGAGCCAGCCAATAGGCCAACGGAATGGCAATGACGGCAGCCACAAGCGACTGGATGGCTACCGTGAGGAGCAGGCGCAGGGTGATGCTGCTAATCTCTGCCCCAAAGACGCGACGGATGGCAATCTCGCGGCGGCGCTGACTGATGAAATAGCTGTTCATCGCCATCAGGCCGAGCACGGCAATCAGCAGGGCAACGGCCGTAAAGACCATCAGTACGCTGAGGAACCGCTTGTAGTCCTTGTACCAATCCTCGTGACTCTGAGCAAGTGAGTGGACGTCGCCCGCCTCTTGGCCTGTAATCGCCCTGATTTGTCGCTTGATGGCATCCTCCACTTTCTGGCGCTCACCGTGATATTTAACCAATGCCAGACGGGGCTTTCCGTACCTTTTGCTCGCGTAGTTGTCAGTGCTGTCGCGGAATTCGTTTTCACGTATGATAATAAAAGGTGTGGGATGCTCCT